>JADMIO011373994.1_pt1 | contig 138165 bp, 116 predicted proteins | sample 8958161 | NCBI WGS metagenome assembly JADMIO01 (sample SAMN16585339, study PRJNA669376) | soil metagenome | isolation source: Crop rotation soil | place: USA: Cullars Rotation, Alabama | collected 2011
GCCGCGACTTCAAGTCACGTGAATTCCAAGCTTCGGATCCCACTGTGCTGGAAACTGATGAGTCCGTACGCCGGTCCGCAATCCTCCCTCACGCAGGCAACACATCCTTGTGCCGCTCCCCATGACTCAGTACGTCGGCGCGGCGGTCGTTGATCCTGCCGGTTTGATGCGGACAATGACTCGTTCTTTCTGGAGAAGGGATGTCAGAGCCATCGGAAGTATCGGCAACGGCTTCAAAGCCCGGGGAGGGCGCGGCGATCGCGGCCGCGCCGACCGGACCGCCTGCGGCGAACCGACCACCAAACCGCGTGCTGCTGAAGATGCTGGATCGGCTTTTCGCCGCGCTGGTGAACGGGCCGAGCCTCAACTGCCGGCCGCATCGGAGTCGTCAGCGGATCGATCTCGCCCAGATCGCGCGGCTGAAGGATGTCGCGCCGGCCGAGGCGCTGCTGACCCTCCTCGGCGCGCCGGAGAAAGTGCGGATTAAGGCGAAGACGCCGCAACCGAAGCGGAAGGATCGTGAGACCGGGGACGATGCCGCGACAGAAGCGGACGCCGCGCGATCCGCGGGGGAAAAGGCGTGGGACGAGCAGGAGGCGGTTCTTGCCAAACTCCATGCCATTGCAGAAGACGCACGCACCTACGAGCAGGACACCGGCGTTCACGTGCTGAACATCGGCTTCCCGCTCCTGTCGTTGCCGCCGGGCTCATTCAGCGCCTCGGCCGGATCGGCCAGCCGGCGCATCCTCGCGCCGATCGCGTTCATTCCCGTCACGGTGACGCTCAAGCGGGGCAGCAGCCGATCGGTCGAAATCGCCTGTCACGGCGGGGGGATCGACCGCGTGACGCCGAATACCGCGCTGCTCTCCTGGCTGCAGCAGCAGACCGGGCAGACGAACGGGCATGAAGACCTGTTCGGCGACGAAGAGGGGAAAGATCCCTGGCGCGAGATTTCCGAACTGGTGCGGCGAGTTTGCGAGATGATCGAGACGGAGACGCCGCAGATTTTCGCCGAGGGGGCGAAGATGCCGGTGGCGGGGAAGGGAAGTAAGAACGCGCCGGAAGATAACAGTGATGACGACGACGACTCCTTGGGCACCATGGTCGAAAGTCGTGGTGCAGAAGCAGGCCATGCTTCGTCGGTCGTAGAGGCACCGAGTTCATTGAGTTCTGACCCCTCTCCCCCGTACTCGGGGGAGAGGATGGGTGAGGGGCCTTTTGCGCAAGAGGCGACAGTGGCCGAGCCGACGTCTGTTGCGCGAAGCCCCTCATCCCTGCCTTCTCCCCCGAGTACAGGGGAGAAGGAGGGCGCACCTGCGCCATCTGCCCCGGACGAATTCGACGGCGACCTGCCAATCGCGGATGCGGGCACGATTGCCGATGCTCCGACCGACACGGAACCTCCGCCCCCCGCGCTGAATCTCATCGCCGCCCCGCGTACCGAGGAGACCGGTGACGCGCCGGCCGTGCTGATCTCCGCCGTCGTCGGCCTCTTCCCGATGGCGAACCAAGGCCTGCTCCGCGACATGCGCGACATGGCGCGCGGTGAAGGTGTTTCCGGCCCCGTCGAGAGTTTTCTGCAGGTGGACATCAGCCTGGAGCCGCCTGCGGTGTCCGGGCCGGATGCGCCGGCGGAGCCGGTCGTTCGGCGCACGCGCCGCTTCGGCGAAGAACGGCTCGTCGCGCCGAGTGATCCGTGCCAGGCCCGCGCGGTTCGGCTGGCACGAACGAGCCGGGGGCTGGTCATCCACGGCCCGCCGGGTACCGGCAAGAGCCAGACGATTACCAACGTCATCGGTGATCACCTGGCCCGGGGGGCGCGCGTCCTCTTCGTCTGCGACAAGCGCACCGCGCTGGATGTTGTCGCGAATCGGCTTCGGCATCTGGGCCTCGGCAAGCTCCTGGCGATCGTCCACGATCCACAGCGCGACCAGCGCGAACTCTATCGCGGCCTGCGGCAGCAACTCGACGACCTGGCCGAGACGAAGACCGATTCGCACGCCGGCAAGCGACTGGAGCAGACCGATGCGCGGCTGCAGAAGCTGCACGAGCAGTTGACAATCTATCGGGGTGCGCTGGTCGAGCCGGAACCGACGACTCGGCTGAGCTTTCACGACCTGATGGGCCAGTGGCTGTCAACACCGACACCGGCCGCTTTGCAGGTGGACGAGCCGGGGTTGAAGCAGTTGCCACTGCCGCAACTCGACGAGGTTCGACCGATGCTGCGCGAGACGCTGCAGCGCGGCGACGACGTGGCGTACGCGAACAATCCCTGGCGGCACGCCGCGGGGATTTCGCTGGCGGATCTGCTTTCGCGGCCGGGGGAATGGTATCGCGGCGCGATCGACGCACTTTGCGCTGCGGCGCGCGACGCGGATGCGACGATCGATCCGTTCATCCCGCCGTTCATGCCCGGCGCGCCGCACGTGTCCGGGCCGGATCTTCCGTCGCAGGCGGCCGCCCGCGCGGAACTGGCTTCGCAGATCGGCCGGCTGCTGGCGACCGCGCCGGCCGACGCGATTGCGCGGTGGGCCGCGGCCGATCTGCCCGCCGTGCAGGCGGCGCGGAAGCGGCTGACGGAGATGTCGGTCTACCTCGACGCGATGAAAGCCGGGCCGCTCGATGCGGAACTGTTCTCCGCGATGCTCGGTCACGACGGTGCGCTGCCGTCGATCGACGATTTGAACGACTGGCGTGGCCTGCTGCAGAAGTACTCGGATGCCTACAACACGTCGGCCGAATGGGTTCGGCGGATTCACGCAGCCGCGCCTTCGGCAAGCTGGACGGTGCTTGCCCGGTGGATCGCCGCCGACGAGAAAACATTCACTGCCGCGCGGAACGCAATGGCGCCGGCGGCGGCGCTACTGCCGCGGATCAAGGGGACGAGCCTCGACCCGGAACTCTTGGCGACGCATCGCCGGCGGAAGATTCACCTGATGCAGGTTCTGCCGTGGCAGGCGGCGTTGGAAACGTATCTGCCGATCAGCAAGTCGCTCTTCGGCTTCCTGCACGGGGCCAAGAAGAAGGCCGCTGCGCCGGCCGCGGAATTCTTCGGGCTGGGGCTCTCGGCCGAGTCGGCCACGCGGGTGCATGACTTCCTCGCGGCACTCCGCGTGCGGCTCGAACTGCTCGAAGCGATGCAGACGGCTCTCGGCGCCGATGCGCCGGCCGATCTGCCGTCGGATGAAGAACTGCTGGCGCTGTTTACTACGCACTACAGCACCATCGCCGCGTGTATCGACCTCCGCCGGCCTTCCACGCCGTCCGCCCCGCCCGCGCCCGGGCAGCGGGTGAACCCGATCACCGACGAGCAGGATCTCGTTCACCGCCTGATCGCCGCCGATCTCGAGACGGCAACGCCGTTCTTCGCCCACTTCAGTCTCTTCCCCAATCCGCAGAACACCGCACGCCTCCGCGGCTTCATCCAGTCGCTCACCGTCCGGCTCTTCCTGCAGCAGTTTCACACGCAGGTGCTCGGCGAATCCGTCGACGGGCCACTCTTGGCGGATACGGATTTGCAGAAATCGCTCGCCGATCATGCGGCGATTTTCGACCTGATCCTGAAGCTGAGCCGCGAACCGCTGCTGGCGAATCTCGTCGTCCCGTTCCAGGGCGCGATGGCCGATCTGCCGGCCGGCGGGGCGTCGTTCGTCGAAGGATTGAAACGCTCCCGTCCGCGGGCGGAGAAACTCGTCGGGCTGGAGAAGAAGCTGGCGGATGCGCTCGTCTTCGCGCCCGCGTGGCTGGCCGATGCATCCAGCCATGCCCGGGCCGGCGAGGCGATCGCGCCGATCGCGGATGAGCTCCTGGATCGGATCGACACGCTGGAAGGCGTCGTGCGGATCAACGAAGCCCGCCAGCATCTTCCGGACGCACTGCGCGGATCGGTCGACCTGTTGCTGGAGCAATCCGCACCGGCGGACGAGGGATGGTCGGCGATCCGCAAGGTCGTCCTCTCGGCCGAGATCACCCGGCGGCTGAGCGCACAGCCGCTGCTGCAGAAGGTGGACGGCCGGGCGATCGAGAACACGATGCGCGAGTATCGCGACGCCGAGATCGAGAAGCGCACGCTGGTCCGCGACGCCATCCTCGATCATTGGGGATCATTGCAGCGCGAGCGGCTGCTGTCCGACACCGGCACCCGCCTGAACGGCATGGGCGCGGATCTCCGCCGCCGGCTGACACTTCGCGGCGAGCGCGCGATGCGGCTGCGGCAGGTCATCGCCAATGGAAAGAAGATCGACGGCGGCGATCCGCTGTTCGACCTCTGCCCCGTCTGGATGGTCAGTCCGGAAACCGTCGCGCAGGTCTTCCCGCGCGAGCCGATCTTCGACGTCGTCCTGTTCGACGAAGCCAGCCAGTGCCGGCTGGAAGAGGCGCTGCCGGTGCTGACACGCGGCAAGCGCGTCGTCATCGCAGGAGACCCGAAGCAGCTTCCGCCGACGCGGTTCTTCGAGTCAGCCGTCATCCAGAGCGAAGAGGAGGAGCCGGAGACGGAGCAGGAGTTGTTCGAGGTCCAGCAAGGCGAGGTGGAAGACCTGCTCGGGGCGGCCCTCGGGCTGGAGATCGAGCAGTGCTATCTCGACGTGCACTATCGATCTCGCAATGCGGATCTGATCGAGTTCAGCAACGAGCATTTTTACGGCTCGCGATTGCAGCCTCTCCCCGGCCGGTCGATCGCGGTGCGTGCGCCCGTCCGGCTGCATCGGGTCGAGAACCCGATCTATGACAAGCAGCGGAACGAGCCTGAGGCGGCGCGGGTGGTGCAGATCGTGAAGGAACTGCTGTCGCGCGAAGCCCCGCCGTCGATCGGCATCGCGTGCTTCAACATGCGGCAGCGCGATCTGATTCTCGACAAGCTGGATGATGCCGCCGATGAAGATCCGAGCTTCGGCCGGCAACTGACGGCCGCGCGGGAACGCACCGGGGCCGGGTCGTTTGAAGGACTGTTCGTCAAGAACCTGGAGAATGTGCAAGGGGACGAGCGCGACCACATCATCATCAGCACGACCTACGGCCCCGACAAAGCCGGCCGGTTCTATCGCCGGTTCGGCCCTGTCGGCCAGGCCGGCGGCGCGCGGCGGTTGAACGTGCTGGTCACCCGGGCGCGGGACGAAGTGCATCTGGTGACGTCGATCCCGCCGGAAGCGTACCGGCAACTGCCGCCTCCCGAAGCCGGCCAGACGCCGGGTGGGGCGTGGCTGCTGTTCGCGTACCTCCTCTTCGCCGAACGGCTGGCCGAGTCGTACAGCGAGAACGCCGCCGCGATGTCCCCGGCGATGTCAGACGTTCAGGACGCCGCGACGTCTATCGCGGCCGCGCCGCCGAATCGCGATGCAGTGGTCATCGAGCGCCGCGTGCGTGCCCCGAGCGACTTCGCCCGTGCGTTCGCCTACATGCTCAAGAGCCGGCATGGCGTCGGCAGCGACGTCTTCTGGGGCAACGACGGGTTCTGCATCGACGTCGCGCTGCACCACCCGAACGATCCGGAGGATCTCACCGTCGGTGTCCTCTGCGACACGGCGCGATACTCCGCCGCCGAGGATCCGATGGAGTGGGATTTGTTCCGCACGCAGATGCTGGAAAACCTCGGCTGGAAGATCCACCGCCTCTGGACGCCGCACTTCTTCCGCGACCCGGATGCGTCGATGCGGACGATCGTGAAATCGGCGACATCGAAATGAGTCGGCCGGCTGATGGACACCGGCAAGGATCCGGACATGCCAGCTCCGTTCAAAATCCGCATGTTCTTTGAGTGGCACTGCGGCGTCCTGTGGTGTGGTGACGATCAGACTAGGCAGACGTTTGATGTCGGACCGATCGAAGACCGTCTGCCGCTGTCCGCGGAAACTCGTGAGCGACTGACACGGTTGTCTGCATGGCACGACACCGCGTTGGACTGGGATTACCCACCGGATCCAAGTCCCTGGACGGCCGACGAACGGCAACGTTTTGAGCAAGCCGCCGAACAAACGCTTCTTCATCTACGCGAAGAATTAGGAGAGCAGTTCGAAATCACATATGAGCCCGATCGCTTGTAAACACTGAAACGTTTTCCACCGTGAAACCGATGAATCAATACTTGGTGATGCCGCTGGTGTTGCTCCTGGTCGCGTCGGCTACCCACGCCGCCGCTCGGCCGCCAAACATCCTGTTCGTCCTGATCGACGACATGGGCTACGCCGACCTGTCCTGCTACGGGTCGAAGCACGTCCACACCGACAACATCGACCGGCTGGCGAAGGAAGGCATCCGCTTCACGCAGTTCTACGTGAACGCACCGATCTGCTCGCCGTCACGGACGGCCTTTCTCACCGGGCAGTATCCGGCGCGGTGGAAGGTCACGTCGTATCTCGCGGCCCGCGCCGAGAACAAGCAGCGCGGCATGGCGCAGTGGCTCGACCCCGCCGCCCCGAGCATCGCGCGGGAGCTTAACTCGGCCGGCTACGCCACCGGCCACTTCGGCAAGTGGCACATGGGCGGCCAACGCGACGTCGGCGAAGCGCCGCTCATCACCGACTACGGCTTCGACCGATCGCTCACCCAGTTCGAAGGGCTCGGCGACCGCATCCTCCCCCTGCTCGATCCGTTCGACGGCACCCCGGCGAAGAAGTATGCCCTCGGCAGCGACAAGCTCGGCCGGGGAAACATCACCTGGACCGATCGCTCGAAAGTCACCGGCTCATTCGTCGACGCCGCAATCGCGTTCATGAAATCGGCTGAGCAGGAGAACAAGCCGTTCTACATCGACGTCTGGCCGGACGACGTGCATTCGCCATTTTTTCCGCCGAAGGCACTGCGCGGCGATGGAGCGAAGCAGACGCTCTATCACGGCGTGGTCCGACAGACCGACACCCAACTCGGCCCCCTCTTCGACTTCATCCGCAACTCGCCGACTCTGCGCGACAACACGTTGATCGTGCTGGCCAGCGACAACGGCCCCGAGCCGGGAGCGGGATCGGCCGGCGCGTTCCGGGGACACAAGGGCAACCTCTACGAAGGCGGCGTTCGCGAGCCGTTCATCGTCTGGGGGCCGGGCTTGCTGGAGAAGTCCGCCACGGGCACGACAAATGAAGTGACGGCACTGGCCGGAATGGACCTCCGCCCGTCCCTGCTGGCCGTCGCGGGACTCAGGCCCGACGAAAAGGCCGCGCCCGACGGGACCGACTTCAGCACGGCGATGCTGGGCAAAGAGAAGCCGACCCGTAAGACTCCGATCTTCTGGCTCCGCCCGCCGGATCGGCCCGGGCCGGCCAACGATCCGTTCCCCGACTTGGCGGTCCGCGAAGGAGACTGGAAACTCCTGATCAACGAGGACGGCGGCAAGCCGCAGTTGTACGACCTGTCGAAAGACTCTGGCGAGGCGATGAACATCGCGGTTCAGCAACCCGACACGGTCGAACGATTGAAGAAATCCGTCCTGGGCTGGCGGGCGACGCTGCCGGTCGAACGTGTGGGAGCCAAGGCGCAGGGGCCGCGGGTGGATCTGAAGAACGACGGGGGATGACGGGGCGGTTGCCGGTACGAGCAACAACTCCACAGTGTGACAATCGGTTTTTGCGGGTCAGAATCAGACTGTTTCGCGATGACAGTCACCTAGCGTAGTCCATTTACCTGCACATCGCCGCTAAAGAGTAAAAGCCCGGCTTGCCGCCCAAGGTTTTGATTGAGAACCGACCCACTTCCCGTCACAATGCCGGCCGCACCGCGCGAGACCGTGCGGCCGATGCATAACTCCCGTCCCCTTTATCTGTCTGGAGAGCGAGAATGAACCGTCCCTCGACCCGCCGTGATTTCCTCCGTTCCACCGCCATGGTCGCCGCCGGGCTGGCCGTCGGCGCGAAACTTCCCTCCCTTGCGCTCGGCGCGGACGAGCCGGCCAAGCCCGCGAAGAAGATCCCGATCGCGCTGGAACTCTACTCGCTTCGCAATGAGCTGAAGGCCGACTTCGAAGGCGTCATCAAGCAGGTCGGCAAGATGGGCTATGAAGGCGTCGAATTCGCCGGCTATTACAACTGGGACATGAAGGCGAAGGACCTTCGCAAGCTGCTGGATGACAACGGCCTGAAATGCTGCGGCACTCACACCGCGCTGATCACACTGCAGGGCGAGAACCTCGCCAAGACGATCGCGCTGCACAAGGAGCTGGGCAACAGCTTCCTGATCTGCCCCAGCCTGCAAGCCAAGACCGGTGAGGAATGGGCCAACCTCGGCAAGCGGTTCAAGGAGCTGGCCGGCCGGCTTAAGGAGCACGGCATGTTCACCGGCTACCACGCCCATGGCGGGGACTTCAAGAAGTTCGACGGCAAGACGAGCTGGGAGATCTTCTTCGACAACGCGGGCCCGGATGTGATTCACCAGGTCGACATCGGCAACACGCTTGGCGGCGGCGGCGATCCGCTGGCGATGATCAAGAAGTACCCCGGCCAGACCAAGAGCCTCCACATGAAGGAACACGGCGCAGGACCGGAGGCGGCGATCGGTGAAGGCAAGGTCGAATGGAAGCCAATCATTGAAGCCTGCCAGACCATTGGCGGAACCGAGTGGTATGTGATCGAGCACGAAACCAGCAAGGAACCGCTGGTCACTGTGAAGCGATGCCTGGATAACCTGAAGAAGATGACGGCGTAACACCGCCTGTCCGGTAATGTGCTTACCAGTTCAGCGGCCTCGCTTTCAAGGCGTTGCAGCGCGATCGGCACGCATTTTCATGGTGCGGAGGTCGCGCGACGACGCCCCGCGAGCGGGGCCGCTCAACTTCGGAAGCAGTCAGATATCTGCTCTGTCCGGCATAAACGGACAACGGAATCCGGCCTTTTCCTGATTGCCGGATCGACCCGCTCCATTTACCCCCATTTCACCGGTACAACTTGCCGATTCTCCGTTCCGCAGGGGGAATCTGATCCATAAGATTGCGAAGCGGTTGGCAACCGGATCGCGCATGGGGACATAGTGAGCAAGACCGCCGGCACTGGCCGGGGGGTTGTTGTACGCCGAGGCCGAATCAATGCCGTATTCAGAACGTGTCAGTTCGCAACAGTCGCGTCGCCGTCGTCTTGCAACGGCGGTGTCCCGCTGGCTGGAGACCCTTGAAGGCCGTGAACTGCTGTCGACATCGACGGCGCTGCAGTATCAGCAAGGCCCCGCCGCCGACGCGACGATCGTCATGGAGGCCGAGAAGTCCGACGGGTCGACGCAGGTCGGAAGCCAGTACTGGGTCGCCGCCCCCGGATCGACTTACTCCGGCGGGTCGTCGATGTACGTGGGGCCCAACAGCGGCGCCGTCATCGACTCAAGCATCGAAACTGCCAGCCCGCGTCTCGACTACAACATCAACTTCCAGACGGCAGGCGATTACAGCGTCTGGATCCGCGGCATCGGACGTGCGACCTCGGACGATACGCTGCACGCGGGTCTGGATGGGGTCGTCCAGGAGACCAGCAATTCCATCAGCGGCTTCGCCACCGCGCTTACCTGGTCGAACGCCACACTGGACGGCGTGCCGGCGACGATCCATGTGGAGACGGCCGGAGCGCACACGTTCAGCCTCTGGATGCGCGAAGACGGATTCATCGTCGATAAGATCCTGTTGACGCTGGACGGCAGCTACGTTCCCGCGGGAACAGGTCCGGCCGCGAGCACGCGCAGCGCACCGGTCTCGCCGACGCCAACGCCAACACCCGATCCGACGCCGACGCCGACGCCGACGCCGACGCCGACGCCGACGCCGACGCCGACGCCGACTCCGACGCCGACTCCGACGCCGACGCCGACGCCGACGCCGACGCCCGATCCGACACCGACGCCGACGCCGACGCCGACGCCCGATCCGACACCGACGCCGACTCCGACGCCAACACCGACACCGACACCGACACCAACACCAACACCGACACCGACACCGACACCGACACCGACACCGACACCAACACCGACACCGACACCAACACCGACACCAACTCCAACGCCGGCGACTCTGTCGCCTCTGGCGGATGCCTATGTGGCGGACGGAACGCTGGCGTCGGTGAACTACGGCCTGACTGGGTTGCTCGCGACGCGCGTCGACAAAGCCGGGTTGAACCGCGTCTCGTATCTGACGTTCGATCTGCCCACTCAGCTGGTCGGTTCAGCGACGCTTCGCGTCTTCGGCTCGCTCTCGGGAGCCGGGTCTAAAGCAATCGCGGTCCTGCCGGTCGATGACACCACCTGGACCGAAGGCGGCATCAACTGGAACAATCGCCCGACGACCGGCGCCGCGCTCGGCCAAACCACGGTCACCGGAACGACCGCCGCCTGGTACGGGTGGGACCTCAAGGACTACATCAACACCCTGATTGCCGGCGGCAAGACGCAGGTCAGCATCGCCCTGGCCGATCCCGCGACCAGCAGCCTCTACTCGTATCTGAACGCCCGCGAATCGAAGACCAACCGCCCGCAACTGGTCATTGACGGCGGTGGGACGACGCCAACTCCAACTCCAACTCCGACTCCGACTCCGACTCCGACGCCAACTCCGACTCCGACGCCAACACCAACACCAACACCAACACCAACACCAACACCGACACCGACACCGACACCGACACCGACACCGACTCCAACTCCAACACCAACACCAACACCGACGCCGACTCCAACACCCGTGTCTCGCACGGCAATCGCTGACGACTATGTCGCCGACGGAGACACTGCGGCGACGAATTACGGATCATCCACTTTGCTTGCCACGCGGAAGGACGCGCCCGGCCTCAATCGCGTCACGTATCTGACATTCGACGTTTCTTTGCTCGGATCTGTCGACACCGCGAAACTGCGTCTCTACGGCTACCTGCCCAGCGGAGGCGCGAAGACCGTGAACGCACTGGCCGTCGAGGACACCACTTGGACCGAAACTGGAACGAATTGGAACAACAGGCCCGTCACCGGCGAGGTCGTCGGCACCACCGCCCTCAGCGGCGCTACGTCCAAATGGTATGAGTGGGACGTCACCGAATATGTGCAGGACGCGATCCAGGCCGGTGCAACGAAGGTGAGCATCGCGCTGGCCGATCCGACGGGCAGCAGCCAGTACGCGTTCTTCAACGCGCGTGAAGCGCAATCGAATCGTCCAACGCTGGCGATTAACGGCATATCGGATACACCGACACCGACACCGACGCCAACTCCGACGCCTACGCCTACGCCGACGTCGATCACCTGGAAGACGGTCGCGGCATCACCGGTCAGCCGCGCAGAAGCTATCGGCGCGGCGGTGAATGGGAAGCTCTACGTCTTTGGCGGCTTCGCGCCCGGTGGTGACGGGCTGAATTACATTCCGCTTCGCAATCGCTGCGACGTCTACGACCCGGCCACTAACAAGTGGACGCAGCTCAAGAACATGCCGGAGAAGTTCACCCACTCCGAGCAGGTCATTGTCGGCACCGACGTCTGGTTCGTCGGCGGCTACGTCGGCGACCATCCCGGCCCCGGCACGAACCACGTCTGGGTTTACCACACCGCCAACGATACCTGGACGCGCGGGCCGGATCTGCCTGTCTTCCGCGGCGGCGGTGCAGCGGCGCTCATCGATACCACCATCTACTTCACCGGCGGGATGGACAAGACCCGCACCATCGACGAAGGCACTACGTACGCGCTGAATCTCTCAAACCTCTCGGCCGGCTGGGTCCGAAAGGCCGATCTGCCCAACGCCCGCAACCACGTCGCAGCCGCCGTGATCGACGGCAAGTTCTACGTCGTTGGCGGCCAGCACCAGCAGGAAGAAAACCAGATTGCCCAGGTCGAAGTCGACGTGTACGACCCGGATACCAATAAGTGGACGCGCCTGGCCAACATGCCCACCTACGCCGGCCGGTCGCACATCACCAGTGCCACCTTCGCCTACAACGGCAAGATCATCACCGTTGGCGGAGAGACCGGCTACGGCGCGGTCCAGAGCGAAGTGATGTGCTACGACCCGGCCACCAACAAGTGGACCCAGATCGGCACACTTCCCGCCGCGCGAAGCACGGTTGTGGCCGGGATCGTAAACGGGAAGCTGATTGTCTCCACCGGCAACGGCGGCGCCGACGGCGGAGGAACGACGACGACCTGGATCGGCACGCTGCCCGCGCTGTGAACGTGTCTATGTCCTGCCTTCGCGGCCACGTCACCGGGCCGGCTCGACCCGCCGGCGGCGCGATAGCGCCGCACTGACGGATCGAGCCGATCGCATGCCCGGCGGCAAATGGGACTACTGACCGCCTTCGCTGACCGTGGGCTTGGGATTCTTCAGGTCGTAGATGGCCTTTTCATACTCCAGTTTTTCCTTGCGGCGCTTCAGTTCGGCCAGTTCCGCGTCCTTGTAGAGCGAAGGCGCGGTCAGCCCGGCCTGCACGGTCTCTGTGTTGATCGGTTCTGAACTTGCCTTCACTGCCAGCAGCGCCCCCGTCAGCTCATCGAGCGTGACGGAATAGCTGCTCGCGCCGCCGCCCGGGCTGACGGGCAAGGATCTGACGACCCCTAGCTGCGCAACGGCCAGTTCGGTCGCGAGAACGGGCAGGCCCTTGTCGGTCCGCATCACCTTGGCGTCGACGAACGCCGGCACGCGAAAACGATAACCGCGTTCACCGTCGAAGTCGGCCCCTTTCACGGGTCGTTCGCCGATCAGATCGAACCGGGCCGAAAGCTTCGCCGATCCACTGCCCGAAAAGCCGAAGCCTGGCGGCGGAGTCGGCGCGCGGACGATGCAGTTGTTCGCCCTGATGTTCACCCCCTGCTTCCCGCTGAATTCCAGCAGATCCGTTTCGAACAGCGGCGATTTGTTCGCCTGCTCTGCTCCCGTGAACTCAATCTCAAACTTGGCCGTCCACACGTCGACGGAAACATCCAGGACCGTCGCAACGGCGGCGGCGATCTCCGCGTCGATCTGGGCCAATACGGCGGTCAACGCTTCCGGCGACAATGTCGTGAACCGGTTGTTGCCTGTCAGCACGGCCAGCCGGGACTTGCGGAGATCATCGACCGCCGCTGTGACGTCCGCCGGGGTCGGGCCGGCGGCCAATGCCGCCAGCGTGACCGCGCTCTTGATCGTGGTAGCGACGAATTCCCCCGTCTGGTCTGCTGCGGTCGACGCGGATTCCGTCAGGAATCCCATCGTGTTGAGCTTGGCCTGCAACTCGCGCTTCTCCAGCGCGGCGCCAGTGATCTTGATGACATACGTCTCTTTCGGATCTCGTCGAGCAACCGTCGTCATCGCAGGCGTGCCCAACTTGTACCGGACCATCGACTTGGTGTCGGTGTACTGTTGCACCTCCTCGTCGGTTGCGCCAACCAGTTTCTTAAGCTGATCCTTCGCGTCGATAGTTCCCTTTTTACTGATCGTCGTTCTTGTCACCGGTACGCCGATCACCACGACGGTCTTCGGAAGCGAGTATTCGATTCCCTCAACCTTGTTCTTTGTTGCGTCCGCAACCGGATAAACCGGGTGATGGACGGAGCAGCCGGCCGATCCGGCAATCAATGCAGTTGCGATTGTCGCGAGTGCGAAGTGCGAACGCATGGTCCTCCCGTTCAGGTGTTTGGCAAACGCTGGAATGCTTCGAGGCACATTGCCTGTTCAGTCAGCGTGTCTGTGTTGGTATATGGCAGATTCCAGAATTTCGGGGCCGACCCGGACAAGTACGAGTCCGCAATGATGAAGTGGCGCGCGGCGTCGTCATGGCCGCATATGACAACGGTATGAAATGCGGCAGGGTGAATCAGTCCAATGTTCTCCAGCGTGACCGTTCCGTCGAGACGCATCCTGTCGTACCCGTCGCAGAACTTGAGCGTGCAGACGATCGGAAAACCGGCGGTCAACGCGGATTTCCAATCGGCAGCCGGACTTCCCTGCAGATCGATCAGGAGTGACCTGCCGGACGGCTGACGAGTCAGAAACCGACGCCGCCCCGCATCCATATCGGCGCTGTTATCGGGTGATTCCTGCGCCATCGGAATCGTGAAACGCTCGGGGCGCGACGCGGTAACGACGGGATGATATTCGTCAAGACAGATCCCATCACTGGCGGCCGTCGCCATGGCAGATGTCGGGTCAATCGGGCCGATTGATCCCCCGGCTCTGGCGTGAAAGTACTGGTAAAGGACGGACAACCGTCCCGATTCACCCCCGTGCCGGGCGATGAGTGCTTCGACGGCAAAGGTGATGGCATGTGAAACGCAACAGGGAACATCCCCCTGGTCGCGCGGCGCGTACGGCGAGCGGATGTCCGACCGAGCCGCCGGCGGAATCGAAAAGTTGAACGTCTCAGCGCCAAATTTCTTGACACGCCTGGGCAACGGCGTCGGCCGCAACGCTCCTGTGTTAAATCGTTCCGCCATGGCCACCCCGCAGAAAACAAAGGGTTTTGGATGATCTGCTGACTTGGCGGGCGAGTGGTGACTGCAAATACGACTGCGTTCCACCCCACGGTTGCCCCGTCTTCCGTTGTCTCAGCTAGAACTGAAAGTGCGGGCGGAAGACTACGCCACACCTCCTATGACTGTCAAGCCAATAATTGCCACGCATGATGGTCCTCCGACACATCGCTTCGTCCGCTCTCCTTGGCGATCAGCCCCATCTAACGTTGGCGGGCACACCGCACCGAACTGCGTCGGAATGGCAATACACCTCCCTTCACCCGGGATAGTGCGCGGATGCGGGCTCGGGACTGAACAACGGATCATCCGGACGGCCGATCTCCTTGATGCGCTTCCGACCCAGCGTCCGCGCATTCGTCCATCCGAGGGGCTCTCCCGAGGTCGAGGGATCGACCTCCGGTGCTACCGCTAACCGCCTTGCAGGTGCCGGGTTGTTTGCCGTCCTACTTTGACGGCGTTTTCAGCTTGTCGATCAGATACGCCGACAGCGTCGGATGCTTCACGTCCGGCGCGCCGGGGTAGACCAGTTCGCACTCGACCCTCTGCTCGCGGCACTTTTCCTGCAGCTTGACGCCGAAGTTCGCCGTGTGGGTTGGGTCTTTCTCGTCCTTGCCCATGTTGGGCGGACCGCCGTAGGTCATGTAGATCGGGGGGTCGTCGCTCGTCACCAGCGCGTAGGGGGAGTATTCGGCGATCCACGGGAGGATCTTGTCGCGGCCGGCGAGGAATTCATCGAACTGGCTGATCTTCTTCGTGGTGTCGCCCTTAAAGCCGAAGGCATGCCCGCCGTACTTGCTGTTGGGGGTCCATTCCTTCATTTGGGCGGGATCGAGCGTCGTCTGCGCGCCGCTGACGGCGGCGCACGTCAGCCGGGTCGATTCCTTCGCGATCGGGTCGCTGCTGTTCGGGTCGGCCATCTCCGGGTGGAACGCGAGCCACAGGCTGCTGCAGGCCCCGGCTGATCCGCCGGACGCGCCGATGCGGGTCTTGTCAATGTTCCACTCGGCCGCCTTGCTTCGCACGAACTGCAGCGCGCGAGCCGCGTCCGAGAGCGGCCCTTTCACCGGCGGAACGACACCGTCCGCCGTCGCTTCGGGAATGAAGCGGTATTCGATCGAGACGACGGAGATCCCGTTCTTCAGCATTTCCGGCAGCAGACCGGCCAGCCCGCTGGAGCGATTCCCGCCGGTCCACCCGCCGCCATGAATAAAAAAGAGCAGGGGAGTTGGCGTGGCCGACTCGGCTTTCCAGAAGTGCATGACCTGCTTCTTGTGCGGCCCGTAAGCGACATCCTCCATTGTCGGCTTCGGCAACACCGGCTGAGACGCCGCCGGCTTCGTGGCCGGGGCCTTCGGCGCCGCGGTCTTGGGCGCAGGCGTCTTCGGCGCATCCGCCCCAAACGTCGTGGCAGCGACCGCGGCCGACAACACCCACACAGCGATTCGTTTCATGATTCGTGCTCCGCAAGCTGATGTCATTGATGAGGCCGCACTCGCAGTGCGACACCCCTATCTACCGCGATGATTCGGCGTCGTGGCCGCCCAAGTGATTACATCCCGGTCGACGACCGGACCACTGCCGATCCTATTCCTGATGCCCGTTCTTGCCATGTTGTCAATCGTTTGCTGTAAGGAAATTCTGTTCACATTCTGTGAAGGGTCACGGTACAGTTTATGGCGAGACCACTTGTGGGAGAAAAACCGTGGGAAGAGACGTTGCAAGTCGAGCTGGGCGAACGGCGGCAGCCGCAGTGCTGGCACTGGTTGGTGGCATCGCCGGCCAGGCTTCTGGCGCGCGGATCCTGATGGATTTCGGGGGATCCACGCAGACGACTCATGGTGCAGCGCCGGCGAATGATCCGGTCAACTACTGGAACAACATTGGCGGCGCGGTCACGACGACCAGTAACGGCTCGGTCGGCAACTTCATCACGGCTGACAACCAGTCGACCAACGTCGGCCTCACCATGACGGCACGGTTTGCAGGTGAGAACACCACCAACGGCACGACCAGTTCCACCGTCTATCCGTCGAATGCAACGTCCAGTTCGTCGTACGGCAACACTGAGGTGTTCAGCGGCCAATCGAACGTCTTTCCGAAGTTCACCATCACCGGACTTCTGCCGGGCGAAAACTACTCTTTCACGTTCTATGCGTCGCGGACCGGCGCGAGCGACAACCGCAGCACGCTCTATACCCTCACCAGCGGGAGCACCAGCTCCACCGCGACGCTGGACGCGGCCAACAACGTGAACAACACCGCGACCGCGAGCATCGCCGCCGACAGCCTTGGGCAGGTCAGGATCGGACTCTCCCCGGCCACGGCGAACAACAACGCGAATCACTTCACCTACCTCGCCGTCCTGGACGTCAGCGGCAACATCCCCGAACCCACCACCGGCTTGCTGGTGGCAACCGGCGCGGCAGGGCTTCTGTTCCGTCGAAGTCGAAGGCGGACGGTCGCGTAAGCGCTGACGAATCGTCGCGATGGGCAAGCTGCGGCGGTGTTGGGTCCGCGATCGACCGTGCGCGTCGGGTCGATCTGCTGCGCCGGAGTGGTCCCGAACGAGCTTGCCCTTCACGGATTTCCAACCCTCGGCATCTACTTGACGCGATCAGGCAACGACCGCCTACTGGCGTCATGCGATTCTTCTGCGCGCTGCTCGCCACCCTGATGCTATTCACCCATTCCGTTTCCGCCGTCGACGTGATCGTCTACGGCGCGACGCCGGGCGGGTTCTGCGCCGCCATCGCGGCGGCGCGCGAAGGCGCATCCGTCGTCCTGCTGGAACCCACTGCGCATGTCGGGGGTGTGAATACCGGCGGGCTTTCCTTCAGCGACTCCAATCAGACCGTCCGCTCCACCGTCCTCGGCCTCTTCGAAGAATGGCACGGCCGGATTGAGAAGGACTACGCAGAGCGTGGCGTCACCCTTCCATACAAAGTCTCTACGAAAGATCAGGCCGTCTGGACCTATGAGCCGCACGTCGCGGCGAAGATTACTGAGCAGATGCTCGACGAAGCCGGCGTCCGGGTGCTTAAGAAGCAGCCATTGCGAAAAGTGAAGACGGAAGGTGCTCGGATCGCGGAGATCACGACCGGCGATACCACTTATGCGGCGAAGGTCTTTGTCGACGCGACCTACGAAGGCGACCTGATGGCAGCGGCGGGAGTCGGCTGGACGATCGGGCGGGAGGGGACGAAAGAGTTCGGCGAATCGCTCGCCGGCAAGCAGTATCCGAAGCCGAAGATGACGATCTCCGGGCTGGACGATGCGGGCAAGTTGCTCCCGCTGATCACCGCGGCCGACGCCGGGCCGAAGGACGAAGGCGACCGGAACGTCATGGTCTACAGCTTCCGGCTCTGCCTGACCAAAGACCCCGCCAATCGCGTGCCGTTTCCGAAGCCGACCCAGTACGACCCGGCGCGGTTTGAAGCAGTGCGACGCTATTATTTGCAGGAAAAGAAGCCGATCTTCCTGTGGGATCTCTATCCGCTGCCCGGCGGGAAGTTCGACGCCAACAACGGCATCGGCAAGCAGTTCTCCATGGGCCTCGTCGGCGCCTGCAACGGCTGGTCTGAAGCGGATGAAGCCGGGAGGGCGAAGATCTGGGAGGCGCACAAGCATTACACGCTCGAGCTCTACCAGTTCCTCACGACCGATCCTTCGGTGCCGGAAAACCTGCGGAAGCAGCTCGGCGAACTCGGACTCTGTAAAGACGAATTCCCCGAGACTGATCACTGGTCGCCACAGCTTTACGTCCGCGAAGGCCGGCGGATGAAGGGGATGTACGTCCTCAGCCAGAACGACATCCTGAAAGAGCCGAAGAAGGAAGACCCGATCGTCGTCTCCTCCTTCCCGATTGACTCTCACGACTGCCAGCGGATCGGCACGAAGGAGAGCATAGTCAACGAAGGCACTATCATGCCCCATCGAATGCCCGGCCTCCGGCACGGCTATCCGTACCACGTTCCTTACCGCGCCATTCTGCCGAAACCGGAAGAATGCCAGAACCTGCTGGTCCCGGTCGCACTCTCCAGCACGCACGTTGCGCTCTGCTCGATCCGCGTGGAGCCGACCTGGATGATCCTCGGCCAAAGCGCCGGAATCGCCGCCGCGATGAGCGCGAAACAGGACGTCGCCGTGCAGAAACTGCCGTATCCGGCATTGCGCGAACGATTGATTGCACAGAAGCAGGCGCTCGAACTGCCAGTGCCGACACCGGGCAAGCCGTAGCCTGGTGCAGGTTGGTTCAGAAACCCCAACGACAAGGCACAAGAAAGTGAGTCAGGTTCTCGACTACAGCCGCCCGCCGCCGCCCAAGCCGCCGTCCCGAATGCCCGCCCGGATCGCGGCGGTGATGGGGTCGCTGATCTGCCTGGCGCTCCTGTCGGAGTTGCCCCTATTCCGCCCCATCGCAAAGGCCATGTTCGGTGTTCCCGGGTTCGCACAGGTCGTCGTGCTGCCGGCGATGTTGCTCGGATTGATCGCGCTTCCGCTCGGCTTCATCGGATGGCTTCGCAGGCCGGCCGGGAACCTTGAAATCGCCGCCCTCGCCTTGCCGTTGGTCTATTGGACAGGGTTCATTGCATTGGTGCTGAGCGGCGGCTTCTCGTGACGCTTCCGACGCAACCCGGCGTTTGAACGCAGGAATCAGTTTGCGTGTGAAAGCGAATGAGCAGATCATAGCATAGGAGGCACACTTCTTACGGTGAAGGACTGCTGAATGCGATACCTGCTCTCCACCCTGGCGACGACGACAGTGCTTCTCGTTTGCGGCGTCCTCGTCCGCGGCGACGACAAGCCGGCGCCGTCCAGGCCGGTCATCTCGATCGGCGAGATGCGCATCCAAACCGTCCCGGCGTTGACGTACCTCTACGTGCCGGCGGAAACGTCGTTCGCGAAGATGGGCGAGCCGGTGAAGGCCGGGTTCGACAAGCTCTTCGGCGCAGCGGCCGAAGCGAAGCTGCTGCTCGCCCGGCCGACGATGCTGGTCTACCAGGGCAACCCGCACTTCCATCCGGAGAAGGATTTCAAGATGGAGATCGGCCTGATCGTCGCCGACGAGACCGAAGCCCCGGCCGGCCTGGAGATCCGCAAGACACAGCCGTTCAAGTGTGCCACGATCCTCTACACCGGCCCGGTGGCCGATCAGGGGCAGGCGTATCAGAAGCTGATCCCCGCGCTGACCGCCGCCGGGCTGACCCCGACGGGAGAGGAGCGCGAACTCTGCCTGCTGTGGATGGGACCGGATTCGGTCGACAACATCTTCATGATGCAGATCGGGATTAAGTGACGCGCGTTGTGTCTCTGCTATGACCGTCCCCTGCACCTGTCACTAAGCATGCCCAATCCTTGCATTTTCGCGGCACTCCGATAGGTTATCGGACTGAACCGCTTGCGCTGCGGGTGTGGCGCGAGGCGGGATTGACCTCGCTTTTTGCTACATGGAGGTAGCCGTGACAGCTTCTGGATTGATCGGGATTCTTCCGCTTCGGGTCCGGGGGCTCCTTGCGGTTGGGATCTGTGGTTTGTCGCTGGGACTCGCTGGCTGCGGGTCGGAATTCATCACCTACTCGGCCGAATCGCGCCAGAAGGGGATTGAGCTTTACAACAACGGCAGCTACGCCGACGCGGCGGGGTCGTTCACCAACGCGATCCGCCAGGATCCGCGCGATTACCAGTCGCATTACTACCTCGGCCGCAGCTACGAATCACTCAATCAGCAGCACCAGGCGGTGCAGGCGTATCGCACGGCGTTGAACGTCATGCAGCAGTCGCTGGTCGGCCAGGAAGACGTCGCGTTCCGGCAGAAGGTGCTGGCCGGCATCGCCAGCGCCGCGGCCAAGGGGAACAGCCCCGACATCAACCGTGCCGCCCTCGGGAATGCCGCCCAGCCGACGGCGGAAGACCACTTCATCCTGGCCAAGATCTATCGCATCCACGGCGACGCCGACTCGTCGCTGGACGAATACGGCAAGAGCTACCAGGCCGATTCGAACAACCTTCCGGTGGCGAAGGAATACGGCCTCTACGTCGCCCAACTCGGCCAGAGCCAGCGGGCGGCGGCCATCCTCTCGCGAGCCTATGCCCTGAACAAGAAGGCCGGCCGGCCGGATGATCCGGAAGTGGTCGCCGCCCTCCGCACGGTCGGCGTTGTCCCGGGGCCGAGCCTCGCCGACGAGCAGGACCTGGCCAAGCCGGTCATTCCGCCCGGCCCGCTGCCGGCGACGGAAGACATCGCCAAGATCCGTATCCAGAACCCGTTCACATCGGAAGAGGCGGGAACCACGGGTGCGGCCGGGACCGCGAGCACGAAGGAATAAGAGCCGGTTCTCGTCGATTCGTAAACAAAAAAGCGGCAGCCCCTGCAAGGCTGCCGCTTCTTCGTTGACGTGGTGTGCCGGTCTGCTGGTTCCAACCGCTTCTCAGGTTCGGAAGAAGAATGAACGCAGAGACGCAAAGACATAGAGGGAAGACCGCAGAGAAGGAAATGGGAAGGTAGATCGCCGATCCCGAATGCTGTTTCTTCTTCTCTGTGGTCCTACCTCTATGTCTTTGCGACTCTGCGTTCAGTTCTCATTTCGAACGTTCAATCGACTCAATCACGCGCCGCGCACATCCAACCCTTTCAGCGTCGTCTTCCCCGACGCGAACGAATCCGTCTCGACGCCCATGCGCTGGAGCATCGACAGGTAGAGGTTGCACAACGGCGTGTTGTTCTTCTGGTCGAACGCGAGGTGCTGGCCGTGTTTGAAGCCGCCGCCGGCGAAGACGACCGGCATGTTCTTGTTGTCGTGGCTGCTGGCGTTGCCCAGGTTGCTGCCGAAGTAGACCATCGTCCGGTCGAGCAGGTTGCTCCCTTCTTCGGTCGTGCCTTTGAGCTTTTCCAGGAACTCGGCCAGTGCGACCATTTCGGCCTTCTCGACCATCGCAAGCTGTTCAAGCTTGTGGGGGTCCTTGCCGTGATGGCTGAGTGAGTGGTGGACTTCGGTGACGCCTTCGATCTTCGGCACGACGCCGAGGCCATCAGACCGCAGCGTGACGATGCGGGTGGAGTCGGTCTGGAACGCCAGGAGGATCAGGTCGTACATCAGCTTCGTGCAGCCGATGAGATCGGCGCGGTCGGTGATGTCTTTTGGCGCCTGCACACTGACGACCGGCTTCGGCTTCTGCGACCATGCCTCGGCTTTGGCCAGACGCTGCTCGAGCCCGCGGACGCTGGTGAAGTATTCGTCCAGCTTGTCGCGGTCGGCCTTGCCGATCATCCCGCTCATCGCCTTCGCCTGGGCGTTCACCGTGTCCATCACGCTGCGGCCTTCGCGCAGCTTATGAACCTGGGCGGCGACTTCCTTGGCCGAGCCGGTGAGGAAAAGGCGAGAGAAGACCTTGGAAGGCGAGCCGTCGCCGGGGATCGCGACGCCGGACTGCGTGTAGGAGAGCCCGCCGGACCCGCCGGGCGAGGTGTTCAGGGTAAGGCTGGCGTAACGGGTTTCAGCGCCGAGCCGGTCGGCGGCGAACTGGTCCATCGAGATCGTGTTATGGAAGTTCGGGCTCCCCGGATGCGGGGCGGCGGTGAGGAACGAGAACTCCGCCGAGTGCCCGCCGTCTACGTCCGGATGCGACAGGCCGGAAATCACCGACACGTCGTTGCGGATCTTCTGGAACGGCTCCATGTAGATGGACGGCTTGTAATCAAACCCCGCCTTTTCCGGGAAGAGGTGCGGCCCGTGCATCCCGAGCGTCGCACAGATCGCGACCATCCGGCGTTTCTGGTTAACCGCGCCGCTCGCGGCGCGCGTGGCGGGGCTGAGTGCCTTGGGAAGCATCGCCTGCAACATCGGCAACGCCATCGCAACGCCAGCGCCACGGAGCATCGTTCGCCGGGAGATCGGGGAGGTCATGGGATTCCTTTGTAGCCTTCAGTACGGCGTATTCGTCTCTTGCGAGTTTAACTCAGTGACCTTCGGCGTGACACGGCTTTTTAAGCCGTGGTGGGTGCGCCGGAACGTCGGATAATCGTGATAACAAACATTCGGAACGAAGCGACTCTTTGTTCGAAGAGCGTGGCGGCAACCGAATCAGGAGTCGCTTCGCTCCGATAATTGGCAAGCAACCGATTTCGACTTCTGTGCACCACACACGGCTTGAAAAGCCGTGTCACGACTGTGCGGAACAGCGCCTCGCAAGCGAGGCCGCTAAAGATGAGTCGGTCGCATTTACCACACACAACCAACGACCCACAAAAAACACGCACTCACTTCTGCCTGAATACTTCACTCTGCACGACTTCATGTACCAGCGTCCGCAGCCCGTCGTTTTTGGCGTGCAGGTTCTTGAGGATGGCGTCGACCGAATCCCGGTCGGCGAAGTCGAGGCCGGTGCCGGTGGCGTAGGTCAAGAGTTTCTCGGTCAGGCAGCGGGTGACCTGCTCCTTGTCGGCCAGCAGGATCTTCTTGAACTCGTCGTAGTTCTGGAAAGCCTTTCCGCCGGGCCATTCGCCGGTGGTGTCGATCGTCGGGTACGGCTTACCCTTGGACTTGCCGTTGAGGTTGCGGTCGTCGGATTGAAGGCCGCCGCCGAAGGTCTTGTAGTTCTCGCGCCAGCCGCCGATGACGTCGAAGCTTTCCATCGCAAGGCCCGGCGGGTCGATCTTGGCGTGGCAGGCGGCGCAGGCCGTCTCGTTGCGATGCTTGGCGAGGATCTCGCGGATGGTGGTCGCGCCGCGAGTGTCCGGCTCGATCGCGGGGACGTTTGGCGGCGGGGGCTTCGGGGGACGGCCGATGATGTTCCGCATCACCCACGCGCCGCGGACGACCGGCGAGGTGCTGGTTCCGTTGGCGGTGACCTTCAAGACCGCAGCCTGGCCGAGGAGGCCGCCGCGATGGGAGTCGGCCGGCGTCTTCACCTTGCGGAAGTCGATCCCTTTCACGCCGTCGATGTTGTAGAGCTTCGCGAGCGGCGCGTTGATCACCAGGAAATCGGAGTCGATCAGGTTCGCGACGTTCAGGTTTTCGTTCATCAGCGTGCCGAAGAACCGCTGGGTCTCCTGCACCATCGACCACTGGATCGATTCGTCGAACTTGTTGTACGTCCGCCGATCCGGCTGTGTGGCGTCGATCTGCCGCAGGCCGAGCCATTGGCCGCAGAAGTTCTCGGTGAACTCCTGGGCGCGGGGGCTGGCGAGCATTCGGTCGGTCTGCTGCCGCAGCGCCGCCGGCTGGCTGAGCAGTTTGCCGGACGCGGCCTGGAAAAGTGCGTCATCCGGCATCGTGCTCCAGAGGAAGTAGCTGAGTCGCGACGCGATCGCGTAGTCATCCAGCTTTCCCGGCGTCTCCTTCAGGAACAGGAACTCCGGCGAGCAGAGCACGGCTTTGAGGGCCGCGCGGATCGCGGTTTCGAACGTCTCTCCCTGGCCGAGCTGCGCCTTGACCAGCTCGAGCAGCGGCGTCATCTCCGCGTCCTTCACAGGCCGGCGGTAAGCGCGGGGCACGAACTTCTTCAGGATCGTCTCGGCGTCGGCGATCTTCCCGGCCTTCAGGTCGACCGCCCCGAAGAGCTTCGTATATCCCTCGCTCGGCCAGGCGTCGTTGATCGGGCCGTCGACTTCGACGCTCAGCACCGCCGCGCCGGGGCCGGTGTATTCCTTCACCTTCTCCGGCGTATCGATCCCGCGCCGGCCTAGGCCGAACGGCGCGATCTTGATCGTCCCGCCTTTGGGCATCAATCGCGTGAACTCAATGACGGTCGGCTTGTTCGCATCTGGCGCGAGGTCGTAGAACCCCATCACGTCGTTCCGCGATCCCTTGAAGTCGAACGGACCGGCCATCAGCTTCACCGTGATCGGCTCCTGCGAGCGGTACGCGAATCCCTTGATCTTGAAGTGATACCGCCCGGGAACTTTCACCCGCGCCCGATCCGCGTTGATCGGCGTGTCGCCGGAGTTGTAGAGGACGAACGCCTTGCTATCGGGCAGGACTTCGACGCCGGTCTTCCAGCGATAATCGGCAGGATTGTTCGTCTCGTGGCCGTAGGTGGCCGTGACCGTCTTCCGCTCCGGCTTCGGGCCGGCCGGTGGCATGACGGCGTCGAGCGCGGCGTCGGCCGCTTCGAGATACCGCTCCATCAGCACGGAAGAGACGTTCAGCGCCGCCGCGATGTTGTCGAACCCCATGGATGACGTGTCTTCCGGCAGGATGTCCTTCACCTCAGTCTCGATGCCGAGCAGGTCCTGGATCGTGTTCTGATATTCGTTGCGATTGAGCCGGCGGAGGATCACCCGGCCCTGGTCCGCATTCCGCCGCGCCAGATCGTTCGCGACGAGCGCCGACTTCAACGTAGTCTGCACCTTCGTCGACGCATCGACCGGCGGGCGAGGCTTGCGCTTCGGGGGCATCGCTCCGGTGGAGATCTGGTCGAACACGTCCACCCAGACCGCCGCGACGTCGCGCTTGGTGATATCACTGGAGAGGTTTTCGAGCCGGATGCCGCCTTTGGGCTCATCGGCGCCGTGGCAGTCGACGCAGTGCGCCTGCAGGAAAGGGCGCACACTAGCCGCAAACGGATCCGCCGGCGCGGTGGGGGCCGAGAAGGCGGAAACCGCGGAGATCAGCGGGGCACAGCAGGAGAGCAGTCGGAGAAATCGTCGCATTGTGTTGGGTGCGCGTTGAGCGGACATTGGTCGTGATTTCGAATAATCCCTGCGTCTGCTCCTCAATAACGCCGGCACTGCTTGCACTGCCGGGCTCAATGGGCTTAACCGAGCCCGGCACTGCAAGCAGTGCCGGCGTTATTGAGGAGCAGAAGCAGGGAGGAACCCTTCGTTTCTGAACCTGCCCGCGAATTATTTCCCAGCGTTCGGCTTCGTCTGGAAATCTTCCGGCAGCAGTTGGATTTTTACGTCGGCACCTTTCAGGTGTTTGTCAAAATACGCCTTGATCAGATCCCGCGCCGCCGGCTGGCTGAACGCCGGCCCGCCGTGGCCGGCGCCGTTGAACTTCTGCAGCAGGACTTCCGCGCCGGCTTTCTTATAGGCCTCGACGAACGCTTCGCTCTGGGCGAAGGGGACGAGTGCGTCGGCCGTCCCGTGCATGATCAGGATCGGGGCGCTTTCCTTGCTAACGTACGTGATCGGACTGACGGCTTTCTCGCGGCCTTCGTCTTCACCGAGCTTTACGCCGATCAGGCTGGAGTAGGGGTCCTTTGGCGTGTTCCATTGGATGACGCTCTTGACGTTCTTGTCATCCGCGGCCTGCTTCATGACCGTGTGGAAGTCCTTCGGGCCGAACCAGTCGACGACGCACTGGACGCGGTCGGACTGCTCTTCGTTCCCGCCGATCGGCTTGAATGCCTTCTGCCCGCCGGCCGTGCCGAGCAGCGCGACGAGGTGTCCGCCGGCCGATGCGCCCCACACACCGACGTGGTCGGTGTCGATGTTGTACTTCTTCGCATTGGCCCGCAGCCAGCGGATCGCGGCATGGCAATCCTGCGCCTGAGCGGGGAAGACGGCTTTCTGGCTGAAGCGGTATTCGACACTGGCGACGACGTAACCTTCGGGGACGAGGTAGACCGCGGGGCAGCCGTTCTTGTTGCCCGCCTGCCACCCGCCGCCGTGGATCCAGACGATCAGCGGCTGCGGTTTGTCGGCTGGCTTCTCCGGCAGATAAAGGTCGAGCGACTGCGCCGCTCCGCCGCCGGCGATGTATTCGATGTCCTTCTCGGCCTTCACACCTTTCGGCAGACCGGCTGCAACAATCGCCGGCTTAGTCGCCGACGGTGTCGTCTTCGGCGCTTCGTCGCAGAACGCCGTCGTTGCCAGAGATCCCAACAGCAGACCGATCACGCCCAATCGAATCTTCATCGCCAGTCCTCCGAAGTCAGGGGGAGAGAGTGCCCGGATTCTCTGAATACCTATATGGTGGTGGTCCCGTTGGAAGGAGTTCAATGCTCTAAGTTTAGCGGCCCGGCTTGCCGGGCGTTGTAGCGCGTATTCGGGATTGCTGCCCGGACGATACGGGATGCGCGACAACACCTGGCAAGCCAGGCCGCTAAAACTTGAGGTTACGAGTTAATTTGAATTTCCACCGCGCCCATGGAGAATGCGCCGGGCACGGAATTCCCATGTCCGGGAGGGTTTGCATGTCACAGATCAGTTGTCCGCATTGTGGTCAGGCGTTCACGATTCCGCCGGAGCAGTGGTCCCAGTACCAGGGCCGGTCGATCACCTGCACGAAATGCCATCAGCCGTTCGCGGTCGGCGTGCCGGTGGCGGCGGCGCCGCCAATGATGGGGGCGCATCCCGGCGCGTATGTCCCCCAGCCTCAGGCGAAGTCGAGCAACAAGTCGGTCCTTTGGATCGTCCTCGGGATCGTCGGCGTCGTGGTGATCGGTTTCATTGTGCTGTTGGCCGCGATTCTACTTCCAGCGCTCAACCGGGCGCGCGAGCAGGCCAACCGCGCCAAGTGCGCCAACAACATCCGCCAGATCAGCCTGGCCTGCATCCTGTACGCCAACGATTCGAAGGGGCGGTTTCCCGAGAAGATTGACCAATTGGTCAGCGGGCAACTGGCGCAGGATCTCAGTTCCTCGGTCTGGGTCTGCCCCGCGACGACGCACACGCCGTCCACAAATAGCGGATCGAGCCTTGCATCGGATCTGAACGCCGGCGGGCATCTGGATTACGTCTACGTCGGCAGCAAGCTGAAGGCGACCGCCGGTTACAACGCGATCCTGGTGTACGAGCCGCTGGAAACGCACAAAGAGGGATCGAATTTCGGCTTCGTCGACGGGCACGTCGAGTTCGTGAAGAAGGCCGAGGCAGAGAAAATGATCGCCGACCTGAAGGCGGGCATCAATCCGCCGAAGACGAAACCTTCACCGTTTTAGTTCATCGCTGTGACCGAACCGATGCTCCCGCATTCGCAAGAGTCCACCCGTTCCCGCGCCGCTTTGCTGGTGGGGGCCGGCGTCATTTCATTCGCGGTCGTGGTGATCGTGATGATCGTTGCGCGGCCAAACCGGGACGTCGCGCACGGACCAACGACAGGCACGACGCGCGAGGAGCCGATGCTGTCGGTCGGGCCGCAGGGTCGCAGTGCATCGCCGGTCGACGGCTCAGCAAGTTATCCTCGGTCAGATGAACCGCGCTGCGCGGCAAATCTTCAGCGGGTGGCGGCGGCACTGCAGGCGTGGGCGAACCAGCATGACTGGACCCTGCCTGCGCGGCTGCCCGACCTTGTCGACGCCGGCCTGCTCGACCCGGCGCATCTGATCTGCCCGGCTGACGGGCCGGCGGGGACCGGCGCGTCGCCTGGGGCGACGTCCTATCTCTATACCGGCGCGGGATTGCGGACGCCGGTGCGGGAGGATGTCGTCGTGGCGTATGAGCCCGCACGGCACTTCGGCGGGGTGGGGATGCACGCGCTGATGGGCGACGGAAGCGTTCGCCTGCTTGTCGGCGATGACGCGCAGCGACTGATTGCCGCCGCCGAATCTGGACAGCGGCCGCTGCGGATTCCGCCGGCCAATGCTGCGGGGTGAGGCCGGCGATTGGGAGCCGAGCTTCGAACGCGGGGGACAACTCTTTTCCTGGGATGGTGCGATGGGACAGCTTCATGGGTTCAACGCGACGCGGCACAACCGCCGGGCTTATTCACTGACCGACCTGGCCGTGCTGCTGGTGATCATCGTCACGCTGATTGTCTTCTGCGTTCCGGCGACGCATCTCAGCTCCGAGCAGAAACGGCGGGCGATGTGCGCGAACAACCTCCGGATGCTCGGGCTGGCCGCCACGATGTACGCCAACGCCGACGTGCGCGGCGGCTCGTTCCCGCGGACACGCTTTGACGTGGACGCGGTCTCGCCGACGCCGACGGAATATACCGGTGTGAGTGCGATGTCCTCTTTCAGCCCCGGCGGGCCAAGGCCGAACGACGTGACGGCGGCGATGTACCTGATCCTCAAGACGCAGGACATTGTGTCGAAGGTCTTCGTCTGCCCGGGCAGCGACGCCGAGCCGCAGAAGGGGGTGGACACCTCCGCCACCTCGAACTTCGTCAGCCGCCAGTTCGTCGGTTACAGCTACGCCAATCCGTATCCGGGCAAAGTGGCGCGGGAGAGCGGCTTCAAGTTCAACAACTCGCTGGGGTCGGATTTTCCGCTGGCGTCGGACATGAATTCCGGCGCGGCCGGGCTGCTGACGACAGGCGCCGGCGCATCCCGCGCCCAGTTCCAGCAGGTGAATTCCCCGAACCATCGCGGCGACGGCCAGAACGTGGTCTATTTCGACTGCCACGTCGAATTCCAGGCCACGCCTTACTGCGGTGCGGGCCAGATGGGGTCGGCCGGTCGCGACAACATTTTCACCGCGGGGCTGGCCAGTTCGTCGTCCGGCGGATCGATCGTGAAGGGCGCGCCGGCACACCGCGAGGATACGGTGATGCTCCCGGTCATCGCCGACGGCGCACAACCGCCGGCCCGCGGGAACAGCATGGACTGGGACGAGCCGATCCTTCTCGCCGGCATCGGCGGCGGGATCCTGCTGCTGGTCGTTGTCGCGGTGGTGGTGCTGCTCCTGGTGTTGCGCAAGAAGAAGCCGACCCCCGTGATGCCGCAGGGCTATCCCCCGGGCGCGTACCCGCCGGGTGCTTATCCGCCGGCGGGCCAGTACCCGCCGCAGTATCCGCCGGGGCAGTTCCCGCCGCGGCAGTGAGAGGATAAATGGGTGTACGCTAGTGCCGTGACCCGCTAGGAATTTTCGCCGCTTGCGGCTTCGCGGATCGGCGGTCCTGGAGCATCAACGCCGACAATCGCCGTCCGACTGGGTGTGGAAGCGCCGAGCGAGGGACGACAGTTGCGCAGTCTTCGCACAGACTGTCCCTTGCCACATGGGACGGCGAACGACGGCGTTGACGCTCCAAGGTCGCTGATCCGCGAAGCCGCAAGCGGCGACATCTTGCGAAGGCGCATCCCGTCCGATTGTTTGCTGGAACTCGTTGAAGATGTCGTTGGACGCCGTCGATACACTGCAGTCGGAACTTGCGAAGCGCATCACCGCGGTTCCCGCCGGCGCATGGGCGGTCGGTGTCTCCGGCGGCGCCGACAGCGTCGCGCTGCTGCGAATGCTCCACGTACGCCCCGATCTGCGCTTGTATGTCGTCCATCTCGATCATCAGACGCGCGGGCAGGCGTCCACCGACGACGCCGGGTTTGTACGTGTGCTGGCCGCGCAACTCGGCCTTCCCTGCGTGATCCGTCTGCGCGAGCGAGTTGAACTGGCGGACGCACCGGCCAATCCGTCTGCGCGATACCGCGCCGCACGGATCGCGCTCTTTCGCGACGTCGTCGCGCGCGAACACCTGCAAGGCGTCATCCTCGCCCACCACGCCGACGACCAGGCTGAGACGGTGCTGTCACGACTATTGCGTGGCTCCGGCTGGCCCGGCCTCGGCGGAATGCGCGCCCGCTCGACCATCGGGGAACTGACTCTCCTCCGCCCGTTGCTCGACATTCCGCGTGATGCGCTTCGAGCGTGGCTGCGGTCGATCGCCCAGCCCTGGCGCGAGGATGCAAGCAACGCATCGATGGACTACCAGCGCAATCGTCTCCGTCAGTTGCTGGCAGATCGGCCGGACGTGGTGAAGCCGTTGCTCGAGTTCGCGACGAAATGCCGCGCCTTGCAGGACTGGGTCCGATCGACCGCGCCGACCCTCCCGCCGCGCTTCGACGTGACGACTGCTGTAGAACTTCCATCGATCCTCGCACGCGAGTCCTTACGGCGTTGGCTGATCTCGGCCGGAGTTCCCGCCGAGGAGCTCTCCCGCTCGCCGCAGTCGGTCGACCGCCTGCTCCAGATGGCCACCGACGCCGCCAGCCCACCGCGGGCGCATTTTCCGGGGGCGATTGAGATTCGACGGAGGAAGGGGCGGATCGAAGCGGCAGGGGATTCGACGCGGGCGGTGGGTGACGACGCGGTATAATCCCACGAGCGCGACACGGGAGGATTGATGCAAAGCTTCCGGACATTTGGCGACCTCCCTCCGGACGATGCCGGCTCTTCAGAGTCTGAGCGACCTGCAGGAATGCTCGGCTATTCGCGACCGCAGAAGCTGTTTCCGTGGAACGCCATCGCGATCTATCTTGCCATCGCCGCGATCGCGGGCATGGCGTTGGCCACCGTGTTGCCGAGCGGGCGTCTGGAAGCGGCGGTCGGCGTCAGCACGCTGCTCTGCGCGGCACTCGCGATTGTGCTGTCGATCGTGGGCGCGCTCGCGCGGCCATGGACGAACGACCTGCGGTCGCGGGCGTCCCGTTACCTGGCTTTCATTCTGGGCGGCCTCGTCGCGCTGGTAGGCGGGGCCTCGATGGTGCCGATGTGTTCCCGCGGGCCGCAGCATGCCGCCTACTGCGCCAACCACCTTCGGCAGATCGCGCTGGCGGCGCAGATGTACGCGAACCAGGATCCGAATCGACGGTTTCCCAATACGCCTGACCTGATCCTCCTGACCCAGGACATCACGTCGGAAGTTTTCATCTGCCCCGCCTCGGCCGATACCCCTGCGGCCGGCCCGACGACGCGGGCGGTGGCAACGAACCTGACGGCCGTCGGGCACCTCTCTTATGTGTATGTCGGCTCAGGCCTCACCGCGGAAGCTGGTTCAGAGACAGTCCTGCTGTACGAGCTGAAGCCGATGCACAATGACCAGCAGAACTTCGTCTACGCCGATGCACATGTGGAGTCCCATGAAGGCGCTGCGTCTGCGAGAATCATCGCTGAACTGAATGCGGGTCATAACCCGCCCAGAGCGGACAAGGTGAGATGAGATCGCTGATCCGCGAGGAAAGCGGACCTGCGGTCCGGCCGCTACGAATATTGTTTTCTGACTGACCTCTGATCCCCGACCTCTCGCTTTGACCTTTCCCCCCCTCGCCCGTACGCTCGGATTGTCATGAAAGACCGTGCTTTTCAGCAGTGCATCAGCCCTTCCTGCGGGGCGACCTACGGCGTGGATGAAGTGAAAGTCGCCTGCACCAAGTGCGGGAGCCTGCTCGACATCCGCTACGAGTGGGATCGGCTGCCGATCCCCAAGAGCCTCGACTACTTCGAGCACCGCTGGAGCACCAAGGGGACCGGCACGCAGGGCCGACTCGATTTCTCCGGCGTCTGGCGGTTTCGCGAACTGATGCCGTTCTATCGCACCGGCGACGACGTCGTCACCATCGGCGAAGGCCGGACCATGCTTCAGCAGGCTGATCTGCTGGCCAAGCAGCTTGGCATGAAGCCGGGGACGACGCTGCTGCAGTATGAAGGGCTGAACCCCAGCGGCAGCTTCAAAGACAACGGCATGACCGCCGCGTTCACTCACGCGCGGATGGTGGGGGCGAAGCGTGTCGCGTGCGCGTCCACGGGCAACACCTCGGCGAGCCTCGCGATGTTCGCATCACTCAGCGAAACGCAGGGTGTCGTCTTCATCGGCTCGGGGAAGATCAGCTTCGGCAAGCTGTCGCAGGCGCTCGACTACGGCGCACTCACGCTGCAGATCCAGGGCGATTTCGACGACTGCCTGCGGCGCGTGCGGCAGATCGCGGTGGATGTGCCGGAATTGGGCATCTACCTGATGAACAGCGTGAATCCCTTCCGGCTGGAAGGGCAGAAGAGCATCATCTTCCGCATCCTTGAAGCGCGGGACTGGCAGCCGCCGGACTGGGTGATCGTGCCCGGCGGAAACCTCGGCAACACCGCCGCGTTCGGCAAGGCGTTCGCCGAGCTGAAAATGCTCGGACTCGTAAAGAAAGTGCCGCGCCTAGCGGTCATCAACGCGCAAGGCGCCAACACGCTCTACAACCTCGCGCACGAGCAGAAACTCACCTGGCAAGACGGCCACTACGACCGGACGGCCGTGCAGAAGTATTACGCCTGGATGGACGAGCAGCACGTGCAGGCGAGCACGATCGCAAGCGCGATCGAGATTGGCCGGCCGGTGAATCTGCCCAAGGCGCTGCGGTCGCTGGATGTCATGAACGGCGTCGTCCGCGAAGTGACGGACGAAGAGATTCTCGAAGCCCGCGCCCTGGTCGCCCGGTACGGTTTCGGCTGCGAGCCCGCCAGCGCCGCCAGCGTCGCCGGGCTGCAGAAACTGCTGGCCGAGCAGATCATCTCTAAGGACGAGAGCGTCGTCTGCATCCTCACAGGCCATGAGCTGAAAGACCCCAACGCCACGGTCAAATACCACACCGGGCTGGATATGAAGAGCGTTCAGGACATGGCTCCGAAGTCTGAGCCGCACGGAAAGCTGTCCAACCGCCCGGTGCCGGTGGATGACAATCTGGAAGCGATCGTCAAGGCGATGGGTGGAGAGCCGGGGATGATCAAGGGCTTGAAGGTGGAGGCAAGTAAGTCGCCGGTGCCGGTGGCGGAGTACTGATTGAAAGATGAATGCGGAATGATGAATGCAGCATCAGGAAGGCTCTTCAGCTTCATCTCCCCAGCTTGGCGTCTTCCAGCCGCGAAGCGGAGCAAGACAGGAGCCAGGGCGCGCACTGGGAACTTTCGCAAGCCGCAATCACAAGCCCTGGAGGCGCGGATGACGTGTTCGGCTGCCTACCGGGGGCGGCATCGCGGCGGCCGGATGCGCGTCTCGGCTACTTCTCTCCGGTGGGCGCGGCGACAAACTCCGCAGCCTTTTCACCGTCTGCGGTTTTGCACACGATGATCTGGCCGTCGTGGAAGCCCACGGCAATTACGCCGGCCTGTTCGCTGGCAGCGATCGATTCCGGCCATTCCTTGCCCTCGGAGATCGTGCGGATCAGATCGCGCTTCTCCAGGCCGAATTGGCGCGTCTTTCCATCCGTCGCGGTGACGTAGACCGTGCCGTTCAGCAGCAGCATCCGGAGGGGATCGGCGTCGAACGCGGGAAACTGGCCGGTCCGCTTGGCGTCCTTCAGTTGCCAGGCGTGGATCTTTCGATCTCTTCCCGCCGTGAAGAGGCTCTTTCCGTCTGGCGACCAGATGACGGCCGTCAGCGGCTCGCCGTGCTCCAGGTACGCAGCTTCCATCTCGCCGGTCTTCGTGTCGAAAACCCGGCTGCTCTTGTCGCGGCTGGCGGTGGCGATGTTGCTGCCATTGGGGCTGAATGCGACGTCCGTCACCCAGTCGGCGTGCTGTTCGATCACGCGGGTGCGCTTCCAACTGCTTGTGTCGTAGATCCGCACCAGGTTGTCCGCACCGCCGGCCGCGAGCTTCGCGCCGTCGGGGCTGAAACGCGCGACCAGCATCATGTCCGGGATCCGCTCCAGGGGACGAATCAACTCGCCCGTCGCAGCATCGAACACGCGCAATTCCCCCGACTGCCCCGGCTTTCCGCCGGCGACCACGATCTGCTTTCCATCCTTCGACCAGGCGATTGATTGCGTCTGCTGTGCGATGTTCTTGATACGGCGCAGCAGCTTTCCTTCTGTAGGGCTCCAGATCGTGACCTCGTGATAGCCGCCGACGGCCAGTTCCGTGCCGGCGGGATTGAACGCGAGCGCGGTGATCGGCACCGGGCGCGTATAAACGGCCGGCGGTTCGGGGTGATGCTGGCCGAGAACCAGCATCGTCAGGCTGGCGGTCTTCTGCCTCCCGTCGAACGCCGCGCCTTGTTCGATCCATTGGCGGATGCGCTCGATGTCGGCTTTCGGAAGCGGATCGCCTTTCTTCGGCATCCGCTCTTCGGCCTCATTCGTAACCAGCAGCTTGTACATTTCGCTCTTGTCCGGCTTGCCCGGTGTGACGGCCGGCTCTTCCGATTCGCCGGGGGTCATCAGCTTATCGAAGGTGTCGAGACGGTAGCCGCCTTTAATCTTGTCCGGGCCGTGACAGCCCTGGCAGCGCGAGAGGAGGATGGGAGCGACTTCGCGGGAGAAGCTGACGTTGCCCGGCTGCGTCGCTGGGGCGGAAAGGGCCGGCGCCGCGCGCAGCAGGAGCGCAAGAAGCGCCGGCAGCAACAGAAACGGTCGGGCGGACGGAACAGCGCGCGTCATGCGCTCTGCTACCGCCGCCCGACCGGAATGTGAATGCCGACCGAATGCCTATGACAGGACGGAGTACGTCAGGTCATCGAAGAACGCACTGGCTTTCTTCGTCGCATCGACACTGGAGGCGTAGCCGGTGCCGATGCCGAAGGAGTTGTAGGTGTTGGTATAGCCGTTAGAGGAAGCGACGCTGACGTTAACGCCGTTGATCTTGCCCGACAGCGTGTTCGTGGCCGGGTTGTAGCTCAGGTTGAACGTGAACGCTGTGCCGACGGGAATGTTGACGGTAGTCGACGAGAAGTAATCGACGCCGGATGCGGTTCGGATGTAAGCACGGGCGCGGAACGGCCCGCCGGCGGTGGTGGGCGGGGAGATGATCATCGCGAGCGCCTGGCCGGTCCGGTTCGAATTGCTGAAATAGCCGGCCAGGATGTTGCCGTTGAAGCTGGTGCTGGCGGTGATCTTGGCGCGTCCGGAGAAGGCGAGTGCTTGCGTCCGGCTGACCATCCCGCCGAGGTTCTGATCTGCGATACCTGTGATGCCGGTGGCGCGGGCAAAGACGCCGCCGCCTTCTCCCGCAGTGCCGCCGGCGTTCGACGTGTTCGAGAAGCCGATCGAGTTGCCGTTGGACGTCGGCGTGCCGATGGGCGTGAAGCGGGTCGTCGCAGCGGTCGGGAAAAACTCCGTCCGCGTTGTGAGCGTTGGTGTCGGTGTCGGAGTTGGTGTGGGAGTTGGCGTCGGTGTGGGAGTGGGAGTAGGAGTGGGAGTGGGAGTAGGTGTCGGTGTGGGAGTTGGTGTGGGAGTTGGTGTCGGAGTCGGCGTTGTGGTCGAGAACAATTGGGATTGTGGCACGACGGTGAAGGTGGTCGCTCCGGGGCGTTTCCATTCCAGCTTGATCTGGGCGTTGCCGGCGAGTTCTTCGAAATCGAGCTGCAGGTTGATCTTCTGGCCGACGCTGAAGAGGAGGTTGCCGCCGGCGGCGGTGCCTGCGCCGATCTTGTAGCGGTCGATGTAAACGCTGTTGTCGAGGATCAACTTCGCGACGTCATCGAGTATGAGCCGGAATTGATAGGTGCCGGCCTCGATCGCCTGGACCTGGCCGGTCCAGCGGATGCTGAAGTGATCGGTCGGATAGCCGGTGGCGGGGGCGCCGGCGCCGTAGTTGAAGTTGATGGTCGGATCGACCCGCGCGAGGTTGGTGGTGCCGACGGGGCTGGTAAAGTTGTTGCTTCGGTAATAGATGCCGGCCAGTCCGTCGCCGCCACCGACGGCCGGCGGGGTGACGGTGATTTTGAACGTCTGCCCGGCGGAGGTATCCAATCCGCCGTTGTCCGTTCCGCCGGCGTCTTTCGCCTTCACCGTGACAATCGCCGATCCGCTGACGCCGGGGGCCGGCGTGTAGGTCAGCTTGCCGGAATTGTCGATCGCAGGCTGGGCGGAGAAGAGGCCGGTGTTGTCGTTCGAAACCAGGAACGAGACGGTCTGGCCGCTTTCGTCGGCCGGGCCGGGGGAGATGGCGGTGACGAAGCCGCTGACGCTCTGGGCGGTGGAGTCCTGCGGAACGCTCTGGTCGGTTCCGTTCGTAAAGGAAGGGGCGTCGTTGACGGCCGTGACGTTGATGTTGAACGTCTGCGCCCCAGACGTGTCGACGCCGCCGTTGTCTGTGCCACCGGTGTCCTTGGCCTTGATGGTAACAATGGCCGATCCATTTGCGTTTGCGGCCGGCGTGTAGGTCAACTTGCCGTTCGCATCGATCGACGGCTGGACCGAGAAGAGGCCGTTATTGTCGTTACTGACAAGGAACGAAATCGTCTGACCTGATTCGTCGGCCGGTCCCGGCGAGATGGCCGTCGCGAAGGCATCGACCGCCTGGGCGCCCGCGTCCTCCAGCACCGTTTGATCCACACCTTTGCTGAAGCTCGGCGCGTCGTTGACGGCGTTCACAGTAATGTTGAACGTCTGCGCCGCGGACGTGTCGACCCCGCCGTTGTCAGTGCCGTCGGTGTCCTTCACCTGCACGGTTACGATCGCCGATCCATGCGCATCCGGCGTGACGGTGAAGGTCAACTTGCCGGATGGATCGATCGCAGGCTGCTGAGAGAAGAGGCCGGTGTTGTCGTTGCTGACGAGGAAGGAGACCGTCTGCGTTTCGTTCGACGGTCCGGCCGAGATGTTGGTTGCCCAGTTGGCGACACTTTGCGCGGCGGCGTCCTCGTTGACGGTCTGGTCCAACCCCTTGGTAAACGACGGCACATCGTTCACCGACGCGACGTTGACAACGAACTGGCGTGTCAAGGTGTCCTGGCCGCCGCCGGTCGTGCCGCCGTCGTCCTTGACGGTCACGGTGATCGTCGCGGTGCCGAACTGATCGGCCACCGGGGTGAACTTGAGCGAGCCGGTAGATCCGGGGCTGACGTAGGTCACAACAGGGTTGGCGATCAGCGATGGGTTGTTGCTGGTGGCGGTGACCGTGAGATTCTGCGTCTCGCCGCCGGCGGTGATGCCGGTCAGGCTGACGGTCTGCTCCGCGGCGTCCTCCAGCAGGCTCACGGGTGTGGTGGGCTGGTCGAGGGTCGGCGCCTGGTTCAGGTTGACGGTAAGCGTGTTCGATGCGGCCGCTCCCGTGTTGCCGGCTGAGTCGGTGCCGCGGACTTTGATGGGGTAACTGCCGCCGTTGACAATGCCGGCGCTGGCAAGCGTAAAGGTGCCAGTAACGTCCTCGGTCTTTTCGCTGTCGAACGCGCCGTCGCTGGCGGTCATCGGGTTCCAGGTCGCGCCGTTATCGGTGCTGAACTCCGCCCCGGTGACGTAGAAACCGCTGCTGCCGGTATCGTCGACCGTCGCGGTAACGGTAATCGTCTGGCTCGATCCGGCGAGGATCGAACTGGGATTGACGATGACGTTGCTTGTGACCGGGCCGGCGGTGTCGAGCGCGGTTGAGACGATGACGCGGTCGAGCAGGGTGCGGCTGCTGAGGATCGGCGTGCCGCCGGGCGGGGTGAAGGCGTTGGCGGGGTTGGCCGTCGATGCATAGAACTTGTAGATCTGCTCGACGACGTAGATTTTCCCGTCGCTGCTGATGTCGATGCCGCTGAAGCCGGAATCGGTGCCGGATTCGTACGCGGCCGACTGCCCCGACGGGCCGGTGAGATTCGGCGGGGTGATGATGCCGTCGCTGGTGAGGTCGGCCTTCTTAAAGACGGCGATCGTGGAGTTGGTCTGCAGGTATTCGGTGACGTAGACCTTCCCGCCGTAGAGTGCCACATCCATCGCCGCCGATCCGCCCAGACCACTCGCGCCACCGCCAACGGCGACCGAACTGGTGGTGGCGGTGGTCACGTTCCCGGCTGCCGCGGCGGCGACGGGGATCTTGATCAGCGCGTCACCGAACGATGTCGACCCCTGCAATCCTCCGGCGACGTAGATCGTCCCGTCGGTGTCGACCTCGAGTCCGTTCAAGTACGCGTTCACATTGATCGTCTTCAGGGAGATTTTGCCGGGGGTGGCCGTTGCACCCCAGGAGGTGTCGAGGACGGGGTTGGTCACCGTGGTTACGTCCCACCGCTCGATCTGGCCGTTCTTCCAGCCGACGTAGACGTAATAGTTTGCGCCGATCTTCGCCGTCGCGATGCCGGAGAGCGTGGAACTGGTGGCGGTGGTTGACGTCCGCGTGGCGACGGCCAGCGCGGAGAGATCGTTGGTGTAAATCGCCCAGTTCTGGCTCGTCGCGTTGGTGGTCAGTGTGAGCGTCGCATAGACATATCCCCGGTCGTCCGTCGCCAGGCCCTTCGGTTGATTGAACGTCGTCACCCGCGCCTCGAGCCCCGTTGTGTACGGGGGGTTCGTGCCGTATGGCGTCGGCTCGTTCCCGATCATGGATGAATTGACGGCCGACGAGACCTCGCGAATCGACGCGCTGGTCGTCCCAGCGATAAAGCCGCCGTAGACATGCTGGTCATTCGCACTGAGCGCCAGCCCGCGCAGGCTGCGCGCCTGGCTGACAGTGTCCTGGGTGCCGAAATAGTCTGACTGCACCTGCCATGTGACCGACAGAAGCATGCGGCGCTCGATCTGTTCGATCGTGGGCCGGCAGGCGCGGCGAAGAACTTTAGACGATGATTTTCGATGATGACGCATTGAAATCTTCCCGGATCTGCCCAGAGGTAAGCGCGGACCTTTCCGTGGACCCGGCGCTGGACCTTCGCGGGGTCGGGAGGAGTCACTCTTTTTGAGCCTGAGAGATCTGCCCGGACCGAGGCGCAGCAACACCCGGCCCATCCAGATTGATCTGCTCAGTTGTACAAAACGGATCCCCGTACGCGTGCGGCCCGTCCCACCGACAAGCCTGACCCCGCTACGTCTCCAGGATCCCCACGCACCCGCTCGTTCCACCCGAGTGCGGTGCCAGACTATTGCGGCAGGACGTGCAAATCAAGGCAAAAATAGGCGGAAACCCTTCGGTGTATTCATGATGGCTGGCGCGTTTCGGAAAGGATCGCCTCCCGTCCGAACGCGTCTTCGAAGACGCCGGTCTTCATTTGAGCCGCCCAGAGTTCCAACTCGGCGTCGCCACGGGATTTGACGGTGATTGATACCTGCTTCTTCCCGATCCGGCATTTCACGGCGGTGACGACCTGGCAATGCGTGCGATCGAGTCCGTCCGCAATGCGCAGAAGCGCGGCACCCATGACGACGATGCGCCGTGCAGGCTTGCTTAATTCGGCGAAGAAATCGTCTTTTTTACTCGGTTCGGATTTACGGTGGTATCGCGCAATCGCTCCGATCACCTGCACCTGTTCCGGCGTGAAGTTTTTCAACTGGCCGTTCAGGATCAGGTACTGGCTGTGTTTGTGATGCCCTTCGCGGGCGATATGCCAGCCGATGTCGTGGAGAAGGACGCCGAACTCGATCAACTCGCGGGCCTCGGTCCCCAGGCCGTGCAGGTTCTTGAGCTGATCGAACAGTTGAAGCGTCAGCAGCGCGACATGCTCGCTGTGCGGCTGGTGCCAGTGACACCGCCGGGCGAGATCCAGCACGCTCCGGCGGCGAGGATCGGGCACCTGCCGGCGGACGGTCAGTTCGGGCAGGTGCCGGCCGAGATATTCCAGCAGGATCCCTTCCCGCAGTGCCGACCGGCGGAGGTGAATCTGCTTCAGTTCCAGCCGGCGGAACAACTCAGTCACCAGCACCGCGCCGGCGATCACCTGGTCCTTGCGTTGATCGTCGAGCCCGAGCAGCTTCGCGCGTTCGGCTGAACGGGTTTCGAGCAGACGGTTGACGAGCTTGGCCATCGGCTCGCGCTCGATGACGGTCGGCTCGGCGGATTTGTCTCCCTTGCCGTACAGGCCCGCGCACATGGCCGCGAGGTTTTCCATAGTCCCGCTGGTGCCGATCGCGGCGACGGGGCCGAGCGATTTGACTTGGTCGCAGATCGGCGTCAGCTCGCGGTCGTAATGAGCAACGAGCGCCTTCAGGTCGGCGGGGCTCACCGGATCGCTGCTGATGTACTTCGCGGTCATCCTTGCCGCGCCCAGCTTTCGGCTCTCGAGCATCTGCGCTTTGCTTGCGTCGCCGACGATGAACTCGACACTTCCGCCGCCGATGTCGACGATGAAATGCGGCTGGGCGTCCAGGTCCATCGCGTGGCGGACGCCGAGGTAGATCAGGCGGGCTTCGTCGCGGGCCGAGACGATACGGACGCGGAGGCCGACTTCCTGCCAGGCGCGCTTGAGGAACTCCCCGCCGTTGCGGGCTTCGCGGACGGCGCTGGTCGCGATCGCGAGGATCTTCTCGCACCCGCGCACCTTCGCCGCCTGCTGGAACCGGCCGAGCGTCGCGACGGCCCGATCGATCGCTTCGCGGGTCAGATTTCGGCTCGGGAAACTGATTCGCCCGAGGCCGACCATCTCCTTCAGTCGAAAGAGTGTGGTGATCGAGCCATCGGTGTCGGCTTGCGCGATCGCCATGTGCAGGCTGTTGGAGCCGATGTCGATGGCCGCGATACGGAAGTCGGCCCGGTCGGCCGGGTGGGGGGCGGCTGAAATAACAGAAGGCCGCGATGGGTTCAGTACGGCGCGCGACATGATGCGCACGGTAGTGCTATCGCGCTAAGTTGCGATGAGCACGTAAAAACCGTACTCAACAATAACTTGTTCCCCGAATACTGGACGAACAGACCATTCTCCCCGATCATAGAGTAACGATGAGTGCTGCCGATCCCCATTCTCACCCGACACACCGCCATCCGTTGTTGGCGTGGCTTGTGTTAGGTTCCTTCCTGATCACCTTCGGCATCGCCCGCCTGACGGTCTACCTGATCACGACCAATCAGGTTCCCCAGCTTTACCTCCATGTGAATGGAACTCACGTCCATCACTTGAATTATGGCATCGTCCTGCTGGCCGTGGTAGGGGCGTTCACCCTCCTCGTCCGGCCGGCGGGGAAAATGCTCCATTTCACAGGCTTGCTCTATGGCGTCGGCCTCGGCCTGACGTTCGACGAGTTCGGGATGTTCCTGAACCTTGGCGGCGGCTACTGGCAAGGCGTCAGTTGCCAGGCCGTGGCGGTCATCGCGGTCCTGCTCGGGATCGTCGCCGCCGGTCCGCATGTGAAACGGATCAAACCCCGCCACTGGGCCATGACCGGCGCGATCACGGTCATCATCATCGGCACCTCCCTTGTCTGGCGACCGACTGTCCGCACACTCCATCGCTTCGTCCGCGCGACGCCGAAGACGCCGATGGTCGATCATGTGGCGGCGTCGGACCGCCGGTAAGAGTCAACTTTGGGAGGGATCGAATGACGTTGTCGCAATCCGTCTGGCAACTCGCGTTCGGCATGCCCATGGGCGCCGAATGGATCTGCATCTTCGTCTTCTTCCTGCTGATTGCAGGTTTGATCGTCTTCCTGGTGACCCGCAAGAAAGGGCCGCAGGCAGGTTTCCCCGTCGGACCAGTCGGTGGTCCCGTCCGCTTCCGAGTACGAGGCGTTAACCGAAACACCAGGCAGGATGTGGTCTGGCTGTGCGATGCCGACAGCCCGGCGAACGCGCAGGTCAAGGCCGAATTGGAAGGCATTATCGTTACATCGATCGAGCCGGATTACGGCCAGCCGCCGCGGTAGCCGTCCACGCAGGATGCGCCTGCAGACTGATTAGACCGGCCTACCTCCCGCCGCGGCCGCGCTGACCTGCTCCGACGGCCGTACGCTCCATCGCTTCTCGTTGCTGACGCATTCGCTCGTCCCAAGCCTCGCGCTGTCGCTGCATCGCTTCATTGTGCTGGCGTGCGGACTCCTCGGCACGCTGCTGCTGGTCCTGAAAGATCCGGTCGTTGATCTCCTGCTGTTTCTGAATCCGCGCCTGCTCGCGGGCCTGGTATTCGTCGCGATGTCGAGCCGCGGCGGCCTGTCGGTCGGCCTCGGCCTGCGCGGCCTCTTCGCGAGCCGCCTCCTGCTTCTCCTCTCGCTCTGCGGTCTTGTTGAGGGAATTGATCCCGCGAGCGCCGGCCCCGATGACCCGCAGGACGATCCAAATCCCGCCGAACGCCGAGATGCCGACCGCACTCCCACCGCCTGCCATCACGGCCCGGCGGGATAGTTTCTTCTTGTGCTCGGCCGCCACCCGCGGATCGGCGTCGGCGATGCTGAGCGGCCGGCCGTGCGCGGTCGGTCTCGCCCGCGACAGCGTCTCGATCTGCACCGGCATCATCATCCGATCCGAGAACGCATCCTTTCGCCCGGTGGATTCCAGCTCAGCAAGGTCCCCCAACGATGGCCCGTCGTCGAAAGCCGGCACCGCCGTGGCGACCACAGGCCGCGGGCGCGATTGCGCCGGCCCAGACCGATTCGGCGAACCGGACGCGGCCGTCTTCCGGCTCACGGGATCCGAGGCCTCCTCCGCAACAACGATAAACGTCTGTCCGCACTGCCGGCAGCGTGCTTTCCTGCCAACCTGCTGGTCGTCCAATCGATAAGATTTGTTGCAATGCGTGCAACGCGCCGTGATTGACATGCGTGAGCCCCGTACCTGATGCCCGGAACCGCCCTGAGTCAGAACCCCATGATGCTCTGACTTGCAGCATTCTATCGGGCAAAATCGGCATTGGAATACGATTTTTAGACCGCGTCATTCGGATTGTTTCGGCGGTTCGAAGGTCAGTTTTCCCTCCCATTCGGGCAGAATCGGCCGGATCTTGCCGTTGTGCATCGCCTTCCACTGCTCATCATTCAACCGGCTTTCGGTTGCGAATTCGTAGTACGGGATCACCGCGCCGCAACAGATCACTTCGCCGCCGTGGTAGGGATAGAGCACGAGCAGGAGCCTCGGGCGGCCGATCGCGACCTGCAGGACCGATTTCTTCCAGACCGCGACGTCGACCACCTTTGGCACGTCGTCGCGCGGGTCGACGGAATGGTGGGGGCCGTGCAGCGTGAGTTCCTTCAACACATCGCCATAATTGCGGAAGAAGAGCGTTTCTTCGGCGTTAAACGCGCCGCCCCGCAGTTGCTTGTGGGCCAGTGCTTCGAGCCGGCGGCACAGATGGGAAAGCTTCGTCCAGATCGGCCGCAGAGGCAGTTGCTGTTCGCGCAGCCATTTCATCTGCGCACCCGGAACAGCGCGATTCGCGAGAATGTCGTCGGCGACTTTCTCGAGTAATCTCGGCGCTTGCGGCGACTTGATCCGTGGTGCGACATCCCGGATCTGCTCCGACAACAGCGCATCACACCATTCGCTGCAGCGGAAGAACGCCATGTCGTCGTCGGAATAGGGCATGAGTTTGCCTTCATCGGCATCGGCCAGCCGACGCGTGCGAATCAGGCCGGCGACGGCCCGCAATTCGATTGCCGCCATCGCCGGCTCAAAGTCCAGCGCGCCCGCCTGATCCAGGAGTGTCGTGGTCTTCTCCGCCAATGTTGCCAGCCGGCCGAAGAACTCCGGCGTCGGCTCGATGAAGCCCGGCGGAACCGGGCCGGCAATCCCGAATATCGGTCCGCGCAGCTTCGCTTCCAGTACCCAGGTGTGCCGCGTCTGCACCCACGCTCCCAGGACCGTCGCGCAGCTCTTGGCTCTCCACGGGTCCGACGCGAAGAGTGCCGGCGCTTCCTTTTCCGGCGGATCCAGCAGGGTGCTCAGGCAATTCAGGTATTGGCCATAGACCCCGCCGGCATCTGGTTCTGACGTGACCCGCTGCATGAGTTGCTGGCGGGCCTTGTCGATCTCTTCCAGGATCCGCTTCCGCTGCGGATGACGAACCTCGCTGGCGGCGAACGACGAGCCGAGCATCGCCGCCACTTCCAGGCCTGAGGGCAGTCCCTCGCGAAGGCCGCCGGTGTGCGCCAGCAGCAGCCCGTCCGGCAGGTCGTGACTTTCCAGCAGATGGAAGACGGTCGGGATCGGCGCGGGCGCCGCCGGCGGGGTGATCGAGCGCCGGCGGGCGGCTTGCTCCGCGTTGTATTCCAGCCGCCGGATGATCTCCTTGCGCCGAGCGGCCAGCTCTCCCTTTCCTAGATCGATCGCGAAATCCCTCCCGGCTTCCGAGCCGGCCGAACGCCAGTCGATGGCGTCGTCGTCGCCGAAGAACTTGGCATAGCGGGAGAAGTAACCGTCGAAACGATCCCGTTTAGTGAGATCCTCACCCAGTTCGCCGGTGCGCTCGATGTTCCACGCTTTGCCCAGCAGCAGCCAGGCGAGAAACTCCTCGTCCTGTTTCAGTGCGAATGGAATCGCCTGCAGCCAGCCGACGGCGCGGAAGTAGCGTTCCAGTTCCGGCGACCGCGTGTAAAACCCGCGCGGCTTGAACGCGTTGTAGTCCAGGGTGCGTAAAGCCGCGTCTCCCGGCAGCCAGTCCGGCTGCTGGATCAGCGCCGCCTCATTCACCTTCGCCACTTCGGTGTCGATCGTCCTGTCCAGATCGTCCCCGGTACGGAACCCTGGCGTGCCGAGCAGCTTCCGCGCCACGCCGAGCACAATCCGCGCGCGCCGTCTCGCCGCCGCGGAGAGAGCGGCGTCACCGGTCACGTGCTGATCCGCGGTCGCCAGGCCGTCCCACATCGTCGCAAGAATGTCCCCCAAAAGCCGGGTGTGGCCCTGTTCCATCCGCTGCACCGACTCGGCCAGCAAGACGTTCCACGCATGCAGCAGCGAATCGGACGTGATGAAGACCGGGGCCGCGTGCTCGTAGAACTGGTAAGGCTGCCGCCGCTCGTCGGCGACGATCATTACCTTGTCCCGCGCCAGCTTTTCAATCCCCTCCGGCCCCAGCGACTTCGCGTAATACGATTGCCGCCAGTTATATCCGAGCGCGGGATCGGGCATCTCCCCCTTGCGCTGCCGAGGCCGAGTGGTCGGCCCTGGGTCGCCGAACGTCGTCGTTCCGACGAATGCGAGAAGGACGAGTCCGGCGATTCCGCGTGCAGTGAGCATTCTTAAGACCTCCCAGGTGCGAACCTGCGCCGGCTGCGTGCGCGGAGACGGCCCGCTGGAATAACGGAAGACTCTCCGGATTCTTAGTCCTGCCCCTCTGATTCCGCTTTAACGTCGCAGTGCAAGTCCGGGGTGTGCGCCATCTTCACAAAGGACCGGAAGTGCATCCACTCCAGGGCGCCGTGTTCTTTGCACTGACGCAGGCTAAGGATGTTGGTAGTTTAGGACATACAACGCGATCCGCACTTTCAGACTCGAAAGCGGCTCACCCCCTATGAACAAGGTCATCCTCCTCTTGCTCTCTCTCATCCCTTGCACCCAGGCGCACGCCGAGACCTACGACGTCGTCGTCTTCGGCGCAACCTCCGGCGGAGTCACCGCGGCGGTCCAGGTGGCGCGCGAAGGCAAGACAGTCGTGCTCCTGGAGCCCGGCAAGCACGTCGGCGGGATGACCGCCGGCGGCCTTGGGTGGATCGACATCAAGGGCACCGAATCCACCGGCGGCTTGGCGCGCGAGTTCGTGGATCGCGTCATCAAGCATTACAAGGCCGAAGGCGTCGACACGAAGAAGTTCGGCAACAGCGGGTGGGTGGTGGAGCCCCACGTCGCTGAGAATGTCTATAACGAAATGCTGCGCGAAGCGAAGGTGCCGGTCGAATTCGGCTACAAGCTCGCCTCGGCCACGAAGACCGGCGCGCGGATCACTGCCATCACCAGTGAGGGGAACAAGACCGTCGAAGGCGGGATGTTCATCGACGCCAGCTATGAAGGCGATTTGATGGCCAGGGCGAAGGTGAGTTACATCATCGGCCGCGAGGCACGCGAGAAATACAACGAGAGCCTCGCCGGCAATCGCCCGGAAGCGGAGAACGGCCTGGATCGCAAGCTCAAGATTGATCCCTACGTGAAGCCGGGCGATCCTGCGAGCGGTCTCATTCCCCTCGTCCAGCCCGGCGAAGTTGGGAAACCCGGTGACGCCAGCCCCGCAATCCAGGATTACAACTATCGCCTCTGCATGACGCGCGATTCGGCCAACCGCCTGCCCATCACCCCGCCGGCCGATTACGACCCGAAACAATACGAACTCGTCGGCCGCTATTTCGTGGCCCAGGCCGGCCTCGGCGAGACATTCTCTCTCGGCAAGGAAAAAGGCTTCAAGAACGCCGTCCTGAAGATGGACAAGATCCCCCACGGCAAGACCGACACCAACAACGGCGGCCGGGTCTCCACCGACTACGCCGGCTACAGCCAGGACTATCCCGAAGCCAGCTACGCCGAGCGCGAGAAAATCGCCAAGGCCCACGAAAACTACATCCGCGGCTACCTTCATTTCCTCGCGACCGATCCGCGCGTCCCCGAAAACGTGCGCGAGGAAATGAAAATCTGGGGCCTCGCGAAAGACGAATTCACCGACACCAACGGCTGGCCGTTCCAACTCTACGTCCGCCAGGCCCGCCGCCTCGTCGGCGAATATGTCATGACCCAGCATGATGCGTTGCGGGAGACGAAGTTCGACGACTCCGTCGGCATGGCGTCCTATTCGCTCGACAGCCACATCTGCCGCCGGGTGGTCGACAACGGCATCGTCATCCAGGAAGGCGGTTTCTATCAGGCCATCCCCGGCCCCTATCCCATCAGCTACCGCGCCTTGATCCCCAAAGCCGCCGAGTGCGAGAACCTGCTCGTCCCCGCCTGCTGCTCCGCCAGCCACGTCGCGTACGCGTCGGTGCGCATGGAACCGGTATTCATGATCCTGGGACAGTCGAGCGCGAGCGCCGCTGTGCAGGCGATAAACGAGAAATCGTCGGTTCAGAAGATCGACGTCAAGAAGCTGCAAGCACGCCTGACTAGCGACAAGCAGGTGCTCGATCTGCCGAAGAAGAAATGAAGCACTATGTCGCCCGTTTGCAGCCCCAGCGCGGGAAGAAGTGCAACACCACTGCCCGACGTTCAGTCCGCGAGGGGCGAACACCGCAAGGATCGACGCGGTTCACGACTGGCTTGCCGGCCATCGCTCTGATCAAGGAAAATGAATAGCGACGGAGCTGCGAGTGTACCCCCAGGGCTCCTTTGGTCATTCAATCTTGCAGGTTAACCTGCAATCATGTTCGGATCACACCTCTCTATCGCCGGCGGAATGCACAAGGCGTTGCTCTCGGCGGAACAACTCGGCTTTGATACGGTACAGGTCTTCACGAAGAACCAGCAACAGTGGGCGGCGGCGCCGTTGCAGGCGGATGCGGTTGCGAACTGGAAGTCGCATTGCGACCGGCTGAAGTTCTCGCAGACGGTCAGTCATGACAGTTACCTGATCAACCTGGGGTCGCAGGATTCGGCGTTGTGGGACAAGAGCATCGACGCGTTTGTCCATGAGCTGGAGCGGTGCGGCATGCTGGGGATTCCATTTCTCGTGACGCATCCGGGGGCGCATCTGGGAGCCGGCGAGGATGTGGGATTGAAGCGGGTGGCCGAGGCGCTCGACATCGTTCACCAGCGGGTGCCGGCCGGCGTCGTCACCTGCCTGGAGATCACGGCGGGCCAGGGGACTTCGCTCGGATACAAGCTCGAACACCTCGCCACGATCATCGAATTGGTAGATGCGCCGCAGCGCCTGGCCGTCTGCCTGGACACGGCCCACCTCTTCGCGGCGGGGTATGACTGGCGCGGGCGGAAGTACGCCGGGTTCAAGAAGGAGTTGGAGATGACCGTCGGCGTCGATCGCGTGAAGGTGCTGCACCTGAACGACAGCAAGAAAGACCTCGGCAGCCGGGTCGATCGGCACGATCACATCGGCCGGGGAAAGATCGGGCTGGAGGGGTTCAAGCCGATCGTGCGGGATAAGGATTTCAAATTGGTGCCGAAGATCCTGGAGACGCCGAAGGAGAAGGATGAGCAAGGGAGAGAATGGGATGCGGCGAATCTGGAGGCGTTGAAAGGGATGATGTGAGTCGGGCGTTGCAGATCGTAAGCTGTGGAGGAAATGGGACGTATCCGTAGTGTGTCCTTAGGGCAGTAGGGGCGAAGCTTGTCTTCGCCCTCTCGTGTTTCGCCCACCGTCTCTAGAGGAAAAGCACCTGTCATCCCGAGGAGCGTTAGCGACGAGGGATCTCGGAATCGTGACCTGGTCCGCTTCCCGAGATCCCTCGTTGCTGTCGCGCCTCGTAATGACAGTATTGTCCCAGGTTCCAACGGGACATCGGCAACTCGACACAGCTCTGGCTCCGAGTGCGATGGCGATTACTTCGCCTTCTGCTGGACGATCTCGAACAGCGCCTGCGTTCCCTTATTCCCGCCGCCTTGCTTGACCAGTTCGTCAAAGTAGCTGTGGACCATTTTCAGCCCGGCGAGGCTGACGCCCATTTCCTTTGCTGCTTCCGCAATCAGCCGAAGGTCTTTGGTCTGAAGCTTGACCATGAATCCGGGGGCGAAGTCGCCGCGGGCCATGCGAGGGCCGAGGTTGCTGAGCTGCCAGGAGCCGGCCGCGCCGCCGGCGACTGCCGTGATGGTCTGCTGTTCGTCCAATCCCGCGGCGCGGGCGAAGGTGAGTGCTTCACAGGTCGCGAGATTCGTGACCGCGACGAGGATCTGGTTGACGAGCTTGACGAGCTGGCCGTTGCCGCTCCGGCCGCAGTGGGTGATGGTCTTGCCCATCTTCTCGAGCAGCGGCTTCACTTTTTCGAACGCTTCGGTCTCGCCGCCGCACATGATGGCAAGAGTGGCGTTCTTCGCGCCAATGTCGCCGCCACTGACCGGGGCGTCGATGAAGAAGCCGCCCTTGGATTTTAGCGCATCCGCCATGTCGCGCGTCGCAGACGGCGAGATGGTGGAGTGATCGACGACAATCGTGCCCGGCTTGGCGGCGGCGAGGACGCCGGTCGGGCCCTGGACGACCGCTTCCACATCCGGCGTATCGGAGACGCAGACAAAGACGATCTCGGCGTTCTTCGCGGCGTCGGCGGGGGTGTCGGCCCACTTCGCGCCCTTGTCAAGCAGCGGCTGCGCCTTGGACTTGGAGCGAGTGTGAACCGTCAGCGGATACCCGGCGGCCTGCAGGTGCCCGGCCATCGGAAGTCCCATGATGCCCAGGCCAATGAATGCGATCGGTGTCATAGGGCGACAAGCGTATGAATTTCGCTCGATCCGCCAAGGGCGCGCGTTTTGGTTGAAGTCGGAAGCCCGTCCTCTACGATGACCCGTTCAGAGAAACGCCCGGGGACCGGGTGCGGGAGTACATATGCGGGTGAGTCGTTGGGATCTGCATCGGATGCTCGGTTCGGCGGGGCTGTCCATCGGGGCGCTCGTCTGCACAACCTCCTCGGCATACGGCGCACTGGCCGCCGCACTTGGCGGAGCGGGGTTCAGCGGGAGCCTCAGCAGCAACAGCACGCTGGCCCGCCAGCAGCTGATCTGCGACCCCGACGCCCCGGACATCGGATCCACCAGCGTCACCTACAACCCTTCCGTCTCCCTCTTCCTCGAGATCCAGAACGGTCCCGGCTACGGCGCACCCAACGGCGGCAGTTACCCGCTCGGCGGGGGATATGTCGAGTTGACGAAAAGCGGCACGACCTACCTCCAGCCGATCGGTCCCTATCTCAATCTCCTCACTGAGGCCGGCCGGAAGGGCGGACCCGGCTTCAACGGAACGGAAGCGACCTACGGCTTCGAAACTGGGTACCTCCAGATCTTCTTTCAGAAAATCGGCACGCCGGGCTCTGCTTCCATCGCTCCCGGCTACACGCTGGAAGCAGTGAACGGCGGCTCCGGCGTGCAGGGGGTCGACACGTTTTCGCTCTTTTTCGAGGCCGCGAATCCGTCGCTCACGCAGATGGCGAGCTACAACATTTTCGCTGCCGCCGCCAACACTCATTCCGGCAACGTCGCCGACTTCATGCAGGTGACCGGCTCGTCCGGATACACGATGGACAACACGCAGATCGCGCCCGCGTCGATGAATGGCGCAATGGTGCCCGAGCCTGCAACGCTCGGCATTGCTGCAATCGGCGTCGGTCTCCTGCTTCTCCGACGTCGCCGCGCCTGATCCGCGACTGCTGGACACCGGCGCCACATCCGGTACAGATGGGGAAGATGCAGTCGGCTCCATTGGTTGAGATTCTCTCGGTCACCAAACGCTTCGGCGAAACAGCCAGATCTGCGCCGTTCACCGCAGTAGACGCCGTCTCGATCAACATCAACGCCGGCGAATTCTTCTCCCTGCTCGGTCCCAGTGGCTGCGGGAAGACCACGCTTCTCCGCATCCTCGCCGGCTTCGAAACGCCGGACGACGGCGAGATCCGCATCGCCGGCCAGGAGATGACCGACTGCCCGCCGCACCGGCGGCCGGTGAACATGGTCTTTCAGCAGTACGCACTCTTCCCGCATCTGTCGGTCGATCAGAACGTCGCGTTCGGCCTGCGCTACCACGGCGTCCGCGGAAGTGAAGCACGCTCGCGTGTCGACGAGGCGCTGCAGCGCGTCCGGCTGACGGGGCTCGGCTCCCGCAAGCCGTCCCAACTGTCCGGCGGCCAACGGCAGCGCGTCGCGCTTGCACGGGCCCTCGTCCTTCAGCCGACCGTGCTGCTCCTGGATGAACCGCTCGGGGCGCTCGATCAGAAACTTCGCCGCGAGATGCAGGTGGAACTGAAGCACCTGCAGCGCGAACTCGGCATCACGTTCATCTTCGTCACGCACGACCAGGAAGAGGCGCTGGCGATGAGCGACCGGATCGCCGTCATGAACGCCGGCCGGGTCGAGCAGGTCGGACCATCCGCCGAGGTCTTTGAACGCCCGGCCACCGAGTTCGTCGCGCGATTCATGGGCGCGACCAACTTCTTCCACGAAACAATCGACGGCATCGAACACCGATTCGTCGTCCGGCCGGAAAAGCTGCGGCTCCTGCCGCATGGATCTGCTCCTGAGGGCGTCCGGTGCATCGACGTCACCATCAAAGACCGGATTTATCAAGGCCTGAGCACACTCTGGACTGTCGGAGACTCCGCCGGCCACACTTACTCCGTCTTCGAGCAAAACGCGACGCCGTACAGCGTCGATGCTGGCCTGACGGAAGGCCATTCGGCTCTCCTCTGCTGGAACCCGGAGCATGCGGTTGAACTGATCGAAGGAAAGAATCACCACGGAGACACGGAAGCACGGAGGCGCGCCTGAGCGTCCGTGCCGCTCGCGTGAAGCGCAGGCGGGTACAGTCTGCAGGTACGTCTGCGGACCATTTTCGCAGATTCCGAAAATGTCATTCCGAGGAGCGACAGCGACGAGGGATCTCGGGAACTCGAACTGCTCCTGCTTCCCGAGATCCCTCTGCCGCGGAGCGGCCTCGGGATGACAACGTCGGCTTTGACTTGAATGATTTTCGCATGCGTCCCACCGGCTCCGGAAAATCTCTCTTCGGCCTCCTCCTGCCCACATGGCTTGTGCTCGGGCTTTTCTTTCTCGTCCCGCTGGCGGTGATCTTCGTACTGAGTTTCGGCCGCGGCGATTCGATGGGCGGGTATGAGCCGATCGACGATGTCTGGCGATACATCCGCTCCGGCGACTTTCTCGAAAACTACGCTCGAACGCTCGACGCCCGGTATCTGAAGATCTTCTGGCGGTCGACGTGGGTCGCGCTGCTGACGACGTTCCTCTGCCTGCTGATCGGCTACCCCGTGGCCTACTTCATCGCCGTGTCAGCCAAGAAGCGGTGGAAGAATCTGCTCCTGATGGCCGTCATCATCCCGTTCTGGACGAGCTTCCTGATCCGCACCTACGCCTGGAAGATGATCCTGCGGGATGAGGGCTTGCTGAACCAGTTCCTCCTCTGGACGCATTTGATCAGCACCCCGATCCGAATGCTCGATACGCCGTTCGCGGTGATGATCGGCCTCGTTTACGGCGAACTCCCGTTCATGATCCTCCCGCTCTACGCGTCACTGGAAAAACTCGACCGCACCCTCCTGGAAGCCGCGAGCGATCTGGGCGCCGGCGCCGCGTCGACCTTCCGCCGGGTCACCTGGCCGCTCAGCATGCCCGGCGTCGTCGCCGGCGTCGTCCTCGTTTTCGTCCCCAGCCTCGGCCAGTTCGTCGTCTCCGACCTGCTCGGCGGCGCCACCAGCCCGCTCGTCGGCAACCTCGTCCAAAGCCAGTTCACCGGCAGCGGCACCGTCGGCGACAAGCCGTTCGGCGCAGCGATTGCGTTCCAACTGACTGCGTTCGTCCTGGCACTGCTGGCGGCATACGCGATCTACGCGAAGCGGCGGGGCGGGGAGATGGCGTTGTAGCGCCGTCGGGAAGAAAGTTCACCACGGAGAACACGGAGGGCACGGAGAGGAAGGAAATGGAGCCGCGGATTTGCGCACATGAACGTGGATCTATGAGAGTAAGGTCCGCATCGCGGACCGCTCACGCGTAAGGGAAGAAACGGTCCGAAGTGCGGACCCTAAAAATGACCACAGGCACCCTGTCTTGGTCCGCGTTTCATCCGCGCCAATCCGCGGCCCCCAATTCTCTCTCCCCCTCTCCGTGTCCTCTGTGCTCTCCGTGGTGAATCGCATGCTCAGGTCACCACGCCGCGATAGCAGACGCAGACGCCGAAGGTCATGGCGTGGGTGGTGATTTCGGTTAAGCCGGCTTCTTTCATCATGCCGGTCATCGTCTCGCGGCCGATGTAGGTGTTGACCGATTCGGGGAGGTACTTGTACGCCCCGGTCTTGTCGCCGCTGATGAGCGTGGCCGTGCGGGGGAGGATGTGGCGGAAATAGAAGTTGTAGAGCCCGCGGAGGACCGGATTGGTCGGCAGGGAGAACTCGAGAATGATCAGCCGTCCGCCGGGGCGAAGAATCCGGTGGAATTCCCGGATCGCCTTGGCGGTGTCCTGCACGTTGCGGATGCCGAACGCGATGGAGACGACGTCACAGCAGGCATCGGGAAGGGGGAGGGACTGGGCGTCGCCGTTGATCCACCTATAGTTTAACTCTGGACTGCCGCTCCCACCGGGATCCCAAAAGACGTGGCTGTACCGGTCGCGAAATCGCTGGCCCTTTCGGAAGGCGATGGGCAGCATCTGAAAGGTGAAGTCGACGCCAATCACTGCCCGATCGGCGGACCAGTCTTTGTTCAAGTCTTCGAGTCGTCGGCAGAAGGCCAATGCGAGGTCCCCCGTCCCGCACGCCACGTCCACCACCCGATCCGTCGGCTTCAACTTCGCCAGCTTCACCGCTTTCCGTCGCCAGGCCTGGTCCATCCAGAGGCTGTGCAGGCGGTTGTTCAGGTCATAGCTCGGCGCGATCGCGGCGAACATCTTCTGCACGCGCTTGCGCTTGTCGGCCACCGCGTGCGGGTTGCGCAGGAGATTGTCATCCCATTCAGGACTCGTCGAAACCGGACCGGCGGCGGGGGCGTGCGTGGAACTCATCTGAACCGGCCGATTATAGGGATCGGCCGGCAGATTGCAGGTTTCAAAACTCCGAGACCTCCCCCGTCTCTCAAACAGATCCAGGTGCGCGTGATGTGCGTGAAAAAATGTTTCACAGCACCTCACGTGCGCTCACAGCACATCACAGCACTTCACATCCACTTTTCGCCCCAAAATGGATATCAAGTGGATGTGAAAGCACGTCAAGTGGACGTGAAGGGGCATGATCCCGCTCAGCCACCCGCCTGGAACCGCGTCTGCATCCAGCGTCGAACCCACCGACGGCGGTCGGTGGGCTTTCGATCTGGAACCCGTACGGACGACACAATGGCACACTTGCTAACGTGTCGCTTTTTGAGCCGTTTGACGCTTTTGTGCCTGACCGCCGTTCATAGGTCGTTCCGCTCGGACTTCCACGCCAAAATCGGCCCGACGACGTCACGTGAATCGCGCTATTCAAATATCAAAGAGCGGTTGCCGGCGCCCTCATTCAGCGCGCAGGTTGGCAGGGTCACAGGATCCTGATCACAACCCAAACATTGTATCAGTGTACCTGCTAAATACAAGCACAAAATTCGACCCGCCGGAACTCCCCGTCGCTCAAGGGATTGCGGCGGGCTCCGGCCAGGCGGATCTTGTAAGTTGGTTCGTCTGTCACGATCCTCATTCACGGTTCGGCGAAGTAATCAAGTCAGGGAGGTGAAGCGATGCCCGACGACAGTCAGGATAATAAACCCCCGGAAGACCCGCGGGTGCGGTTCGCCGCCGAGCGAACCCTGCTCGCCTGGGTGCGAACCGGCATCGCGCTGATGGGGTTCGGCTTCGTCGTCGCGCGATTCGGGCTGTTCCTGCGCGAAACCGCCGCGGCACGGCTCGGAACTGCTCCGCCCAGATCCACCGGCGCGTCATTGATGATCGGTGTCGGGCTGGTGGCGGTGGGGGTACTGGTGACGTCACTTGCGGCTCACGAGCACACGCGGGTGTTGCGGAAGATCAGGCGCGGCGAGCCGTACACGCCGCCGCGCTGGTCGCTCGGGACGATCATCGCCTGCCTCCTGGCAACAATTGGCTGCGGGATGATCGTCTACCTGATTCTCGTCAGCCGCTGATTGATCGAATGCACTCAGAGCCGGAATCCCATGACCGCGAGCGCACTGCTGGCGACCCAACGAGTACGATCGACGACGAAACGCCGCGCGGGCATCGGCGTATCACCATCGGCGGTCCGTCTCATCCGCATCCGGCCCGAGGAGTCTTCATGTCCTTCGCTCGTTTCCTTTGCATCGCCTTTTGCGCTGTGGCCATTTCGATGTCCCTTGCCCCGGCGGCCGACGCGGCAAAAGAGCCGGCGCCAGAGGAAGGGTTCGTGCCCCTCTTCAATGGCAAAGACCTCGCCGGCTGGGTGCCCGTGAACGTCGCGCCGGGCAACACCTTCACCGTGAAAGACGGCGAAATCCACTGCACCGGCGTCCCCACCGGCGTCATGCGGACCGACAAGCAGTACGAAAACTTCATTATCGAAATGGATTGGATGCACGTGAAGCCCGGCGGAAACTCCGGGCTCTTCATCTGGGGCGACGCACTCTCCTCCCCCGGCGTCCCCTTCGCCCGCGGCATCGAGGTGCAGATCCTCGACGGCTTCGAGACCGACTGGGCCACCAGCCACGGCGACGTCTTCTCCATCCACGGCGCCACCTGCATCCCCGATCGCCCGCATCCCAAGGGTTACATGCGATGCCTCCCCAGCGAAAAACGCTCCAACCCCGCCGGCCAGTGGAACCACTACCGCGTCGAATGCAACGACGGGGTCATCAAACTCGCGGTGAACGGCAAGGTGGTCTCGGGTGTCAGCAAGTGCCAGCCGCGCAAAGGGTACATCTGCCTCGAATCCGAAGGCGGCGTCATCCGCTTCAAAAACATCCGCATCAAAGAGCTCCCCAGCACGACCGCCACCCCGGAACAAACCGCGCTCGTGGACCAAGGCTTCAAATCCCTCTACACCGGCGTCGATCTCTCCGGCTGGACGGTGGACGATGCGGTAAAAGCCGATTGGTCCAACCAGGATTGGAAGCTGAATTACGACGGCAAGAACGCCGGCAAACCAATCTGGACGGAAAAGGAGTTCGGCGACTTTGAAATGATCATCGACTGGCGACTCGCCGCCGAGCCCCCGAAGAAAACCAAGCCCGCCGCCGGCGCGAAGGATCAAAAGGAAGCCGCGAAGGAAGAAAAGCCCATCGACTACGGCGAATCCGGCATCCTGCTGCGCGGCAGCGAGAACGCGCGCATCAAACTCACCGCCGCCGACGGTGGCAGCGGCGGGATTGCGGATGTCGCACCTAAGACGAAGGCCGACAATGCGCCAGGCAAGTGGAATCGCACGATCATTTCGGTGAAGGGCGACAAAGTCACCGTCACGCTCAACGGCAAGCCGGTGGTGGAGAATGCAGCGATCGCCGGCCTGCCCGCGAAAGGGAGGATCGGACTGGAAAGCCGTCGAGCGCCGGTACAGTTCGCGAGCATCTACGTGCGAGAGTTGCAGCCTTAGGCAAGCGCCGTCGGGCGAGGATCATCCCGAATCGCCGGGCGTCGTTCGGCCGCACACCGTGAGATGTAAAGCGGTACGGTTGTCGCGGACGACATACCCCTCTCCCCTGTACTCGGGGGAGACGCAGGTAGACGCGGTTCGCGAGTCCGACGCCGCCTGCGCGAAGCCCCTCATCCCTGCCTTCTCCCCCGAGTACGGGGGAGAAGGAGATTGCACGTGCGCGTTCACATCATTGGTCGCCTGGGACTCTCGCTCACGCGCAGCCTGAGCCACCGCCCGCTTTACGACCCGGCCGCGAACCGGGATGATCGCCCACATGGCCGCGATCATGCGAACGACCCCGCCGGGTTGCCACGTCATGCTTTATGACGGCCAATGCCGTTTCTGCACGGAGGGATCGCGGCGGCTGGAAGATTGGATGCGCCGAGGATCGGTTGAGCGGGTCGATTTCCAGCAGCCGAACGCGCTCAATCGATTCCCCGGCCTGACGCTCGAGATGTGCATGCAGCGGCTGCATCTGGTCACGCCCGACGGGCGGGTCTTCGCCGGCGTGGACGCGATTGCGCAAGCCGTCATGACCCGGCCGGTCCTCGGGAAGTTCGCGGCGCTCTATTACGTGCCGGGACTGCGGTGGTTGCTCGATCTGCTGTACCGGATTATCGCCGCCAATCGCTATCGGATCATGGGGAAACAGGTGGCCGCCGGACACTGTGACGGCGGCACCTGCTCGCTGCATTTCCCGGCCAGGCGGTAGTCCTTCTACCTTTTCCCGCGCGTCGTCACAACGCGATTCCTCCATTGAAACGGATCACGGCGAGCGACAGGAATGCCTGCGGGGCAAAGGAACGCATCGCGATGTGCGAGTATTTCCTTCAGCGCCGCTTGCGGCTTCGCGGATCAGCGACCGCGGTGACACGCCGCCGCTGTCCGCCGTCCGACGTTGAGGAAACGATGTCGATGCCACTCCTGATCAGATCGGCAGTGGGGCAACGCGCAGCCCTGCGATCGCGTCCACGCACGGATCCCGCTGGGTCTGCGGCTTTCCCTTCACCTGAACCTGGATCTGCTCTTTCCCGACGATCACCTGCGACAGCGCCTCGGCCCAGCGCAGCTTCTGCTCCGCGTCGGTCACCTTCACGCCGGTAGTCGTGATGATCGACGCGAGGGCGGCACAGTCCTTTGGTGTGCGCGTCGGCGCGGCCACCTGCGTCTTCAGCCGTTCGGTGATCTGATCGAGCAACGACTGAATCTGCTCCTTGTCCGGCCGCGGCTTCTTCGCGGCGAGTTTGCCGAGCACCGCGACGCACTTGTCAGCCGTCACCGCGTTCTTCGCACCGAGATACAGTTCCTTCCCCTGTAACTCATCCCACCGGTCCGCAACCCACTTGGCCCGCTCCGGCTTGCCGGGAATTCGGCCGGTGACGGCGGAGAGCCTTTCCGCCATCGCAGTGCTGGCGGCGTCGGTGCGAGGGGATGAGAGGTAAGCGGTGTAGGCGGATTGCGTCTCGGCCAGCAGCGCTGACAAGCCCTGGGCGGCAACCTTGTACGCGGTCAGTGCCTGTTCATTGTTGCACTTTTCGTCCTGCAGGAACGCGAGAATCTTCCCCGCCGCAGTCGCATCGGCGGGCGTCGGCAGTGCGGCCAGCTTCGCGAACAGGCTGTTCTTGATCGTCGCGTTGTACAGCCCGTCGGCGGGGCAGCCGGGTTTGCCATTAGCGAGCAGCGGCTTGAGCGTCGTCCAGTAGGCGACAGCGTCCGCGGGCTCTGCGGCGTTGCCGATCGCGTCATTGGCCAGCAGGAAGTTGTACGGATTCAGCGCGGCGGCGCTGCGGAGCAGTTCCTGTCCATGTGCCTTGCGATCGGCTTCCGGCAACCGCTTATAGAATGTGTGGGCGACCATCGAATCGAGGTATCGCTGCAGATCATAGTTAACCGACCACGCGACGCTCTGGTGATAGACCATCGGGGCGGGGTGATCGACGTCGCCGAAGTACCAGGGGACGTGCGGATTGGTCCCACCGTCGCCGGCGGTCGCATATTGTTCGCCGCCGCAACCGTAGGTGTCGTTCTTGGGGTTGTAGCCGAACCGGATCAGCGCACAGTGTCCCGGCTGGCCTGCGGTGGAGGCGGGAACGCCGAGGCTCAGGTAGCTGCGCGTGGCGATGTTCGCCATCACCCCGCAGACCCCGCCATCCTTCAGCATCATCTGCACGGAATTGTAATTGAACGCATAAGGCGTCAGCCGGCGGGCCTGCAGGTAGAGCGGAGTCTGCGCGATGTTGCCGACGTATTCGCCGTAGCCGTGGAACTCCCCGTGATCGCTGTAGCGGGCCCAGATATCCTGACGCTCGCGCAACGGCTGCGCATCCGCCGCCAGCAACGTCATCGTCGGCCATGGCGCACTCAGCGGGAACTTCGGCCAGGCGATCTTCTTCTCCGCGGGCAGGACCGTCTCATGGTTCCGAATCAGGAACGCACATCGTTCGGCAGGCGTCGGCGTCGCATCCCGCTCGGCCGGCAGGTAGCCCTTGGCCTGGTACGCGTGAACGAACAGTTCATATGCCATCTTTACGCCCTTGGTGTCGATTCCCGTGAGGTCGGTGCTGCGCCAGTTTAGCCGCTTGTCGACGCCGCAGTTGATCTGGACCGTCTGTCCGTGGGCCTTGAGATACTCGTTGAATTCCTTCTCCAAGGCCGCCTCAGCGATGACGTCGGCCGCGCGCAGCGGGCGCGGGCGTCTCTCGGTCACCGGCACTTTCTTTGGCTTGGCGTTTGGCTGTGGGATCGCCTTGCCGGAGGCGTCGTACTTCAGTTCCGGCAGCACTTCCTTCTGCCCGACGACGACGTCTTCCATGATGGGCGCGTGGTCGTTCAGGAAGTTGATGATGTGATCGTCCAGGTCGAGCGGCCGATCCTTCGCCTTGGTGTCGACGAGCTTCCGCGGATCACCGCCGATGCGAAGCGCCAGCGGCGGGCGCGGGCCGACGTCAACCTTGCTCGCATCCTTCCCATGAACGATCGCCATCGCGAGGGCCAGTTGCGTGTACTTCTGTCGCACGGCTTGTTGGCCGAGATCCAGTTCCAGCGACCGGAGCATGAGCAGCGCGCCAGCCGGGTCCTGCCGCGCGCCGAAGACGGTCGTCTTCACGACGGGATCTGAATCCACCCACGCCAGGAAATCAGCCGGCAGCACCTTTCCCTCGGCCGCGATCTTGTGCAGCGCGACCGCGCGGGCCTCCTGCAGATAAGCCGTCTCCACCTCCGGCGTGAACCGGTACTGTGCCGCCTGCCACGCCGCGAGAGCTTTGGTCGGAGCGGGAAGTGCAGGCTGAGTGGCCGGCGCCGGCAGGGCCTTGGCGCCGAAGGCAACAGGTGACAGCAAGAGCAGACAGATGGAAATGACGCGACCGTTCATAGCGCAGAGTCCTCACGCTCCCGGGGGCATTTCACCCGCCGTCTGAGCCCAAATTTCGTTGGCAAATCCGCCTTGGAATCAAATAGATCGATGCTGATTATAACGACGTAATCACAAAGGTGTTAAAAAATCCGGCAGGATTTCACAAGTTGGGCCGGGGCGGCAGAACTGTGGCTATTACGAATGGGCGGCCGTGATTTCTGGCCTGCGGGAACACCGGCGTCCCCGCCAGCCCCTGAAGCGACTGCCGACGAGGACATCGGCGTTCCCAGAAGTGGGATTCATGGGCACGTATCGAGCGGATCTACATCTTCCCCGATTTCTTCTCGGCCTCGGCCTGCATCCGCTCGACCTCCTCCACCGTCACGTCCTTGCCGCCCTTCTTGCGGAGGACGTCGTTCAGCGCCTTGCGGGCATAGTCGGTGTATCGATGCCCGCGCGGGAGGGTCGCGACGTCGATCATCAGCGCTTCGCGGCAGGCCGTTTCGGCCTGGTCGAGTCTTTCCTGCGCCAGGAGCAGCTTGCCGTACTGGAGCTTGAGCCGCGCCAGGTTGGGGTCGTTGTCCTTCAGCGAGCCGGAGGCCAGCGTAATCGCTTCCTTGATCTGCTCTTCGGCCCGGGTGTAGCCCGGCGGTCCGAGCTTCCGATAGATGTCGACCAGCGTGCCCATGCTCTGGAGGATGTCGGAATCCGGCGCGGGCTTGGCCCGGCGGATCTTCAATGCCTCCTTGCAGTTGGTCTCGGCCTCGGCCAGGCGGTCGGGGCTCGATTCAAGGAGAAGGAGCGCGCGGTTGTTCAGCGTCGCCGCCAGGTCGAGGTCATCTTCCTTCGGCCACTTCCGGAAGATCGCGATCGCCTCGTCGTACATCTTCTCGGCGCGGGTGTAGATGGCCGGGTCGCGCCGATCGTCGTTCATGTCCTTCAGCAGATGCGCCAGGTGATCGAGCGTGCGGCCGATGTCGGGATCGTTCGGCTCAAGCGCCTTGCGGCGCATGTCGAGCGCCTTCTCAAGGTTCGCCTCGGCTTCGTCGTACGAGCCAAGGGCACGCTGCACGCTGCCGACGGTGTCCCAGATGGACGCCTGCACCTCCAGCGGCAGTTCTTCCTTCACGTCACGACTCTTCAGCAGCTTGATGGAGTCGGCGATGGCATCCGACATCGTGAACTTGTTGCCCTGTTTCGGATCGGCGCGGGTCAGGATACTGAGAAGGAATTCGTTGATCCGCTTTGCGGTCCGCTCATGCTCGGTGGCGCGGCGCTCGGCGACATAGATGCGGGTGACGAATCCGATGGACGCGCCGATGACGATCGCCGCGAGCGCCAGCATCAACCAGTTGCGCCGGACATATTTCCGGCAGCGGTAGATCCGTCCTCGCGACGCCGCCGCCACCAGCGGGCGGAACTTGCAATAATTCTGGATGTCGTCGGCCATCTGCATCGGCGACCCATATCGCCGGAGCCGTTCCTTGTGCATCGCCCTCAGGGGGATGCATTCCAGCTCGCCCTTGAGCTTCCGCGAGAGCGCGGCGGGGTTCGACTCCCGTGCCGATGCGGCCCGCCGGGCCGGCTCGTCAGCCTGTTTCAGTCGCGCGCTCGGGCGGATCGGGTCCTGCTCGCAGATGACCCGCCTGGCCTCGGCGTCCGTCATCTGTCGAAGGGCTTCGACATCGAACGGCTTGAATCCGGCCAGCAGCTCGTACAGCAACGCGCCCAGCCCATAGACATCTGACCGCGTGTCCAGGTCTTCCGATCCTCGCGCCTGCTCCGGCGGTGTATTCGGCAGGTCCTCCGGGTCGTCGACCTTCGCCGCGACGGTCTGATCGGTCAGCCGCTCGCCGGTCAGCGCCTTGGCGATGCCGAAGTTGATCACCTTCACCGTCGCCCGATCGTCCTTGAACATCGCCAGCACGTTGCTCGGCTTGATGTCTCGGTGAATGATCCCCTTGGAGTGGGCGTGCGCGAGCGCGTCGCAGACCTGCACGAACAGCTCCAGCCGCGCGTCGATCGACAGCTTGTGCGTGTCGGCGAAATCGATGATCGGCCGGCCGGGGACGTACTCCGTCACGAAGTAGGGTTGCCCCTGGGCTGACGTGCCCGCGTCAACCACCCGCGCGATGTTCGGATGATCCATTCGCGACAGCGCCTGCCGCTCGGATTCGAATTTCGCGATGACGTCGGCGGTGTCGAAGCCGGGCTTGATCACCTTGATCGCAACGGTGCGGCGCACGGGCTCGCGCTGCTCCGCGAGATAGATCTGACCGGTGCCGGCATCGTCGAGCTTCTCGAGTATGTGGAAGTGCCCGATGGTGGTGAGCATCCGTGCGCCGCCACCGACCTGGCCATCGGTGGCCGCGCCGAGCTGCTGCTTCACCGCCGACACGATCGCATCGCCGTGCGACGCGACCGGCGGTGGGAAGGCGTCAATCCACTGCAGTCGGTGGATCAGCAGATCCAACTCGGCGGGGGGCTCGGCGCGATCGAGCCGCAGCGGCAGGATCGCGTTACCCTTCTTGGCCGCCTGCGCCACTTCCGACAGCACCCACTGCGACGCGTACGATTCTCGCGAGCAACAGAGCAGAAAAACGCGGCATTCGGAGATGCCAGTGGCGATCCCCTGCCCCCAATTCGAGCCGGGCGGAATATCGCGCGGCGCGATCCAGCAGCGGATTCCCGCCCCCTCCAGCGCTGCCACCACCGCAAACGCCGCCGGCGCGTTCTCCTTCGAATGACTGACGAACACCTGCCAGCCCGTCGTCGAATGCGACGCTGGGGCGCTGGTGTCGGGCGCCGAAGGTTCGACGACAGATTCCCGGCGTGCGCTGCTCATAGCCCGTCCGTCAGCGAGAGGTGCCCCGACAGCGACGGTTCGACCCCACGCCGACCGCGCGCCGGAGAAGCGGCCATGGTAGCGGGACTTGTTTGCAGCGGTCTATTTAATTTTGATTAGCCCAGCTCGATCATCATCTCCGTGACCGTTGGCCGAAACCCGCACGCCGCAAAAAGCTGCATTGCCGGATCGTTCCCCACCAGGACGTCCAGTCGCACCTGCGGCACGCCGATCGCGCGAAATCGTTCGATCGCAAGCGTGACCATCTGCCGCGCGGCTCCTTCGTTGCGGTACTTCTCGTCGACCCACACATCGTGGATGAAGCCGAACTCGGGGACCGCATAGATGCCGATCTCGCGATCAACCGTCGCGACAAGAAACCCGACGAGCCGCGGCGTCGACTCCTCCCGCCCGGCCGCATCCGCAACCAGGAAGACACTGCGCGGATCGGTCGCCCGCTTGCCGAGCCAGTCGCGATACATCTCGCCGGGATCGGACTTGTAGGTGTACTTGGCCGGATCGATCCCCTGATGAAACGCCGCGATCCGGCGGACCATCGGCAACACCTGCGGAACGTCGGCCGGCGTGGCGGGACGAATGTTCATGACCGAAGTGTACGCACGGACCCTACTTCAGCGGCGCGCTCTCTGCTTTCGATGGATCGAGCTTCAGCACGAACACATTGCTCTTGGCGTCCACCGCCCAGAACAGATCCCGCTTCGGATCGTGCATCAGGCCGAGCGAGACATTCCGCCCCTTCGGCCCGCTGGGATCGTCTCCGGTGATCTTGAGACTGATCCACTGATTCGCCGCCGGATCGTACGCCGGTGTGCGGCGGACTCCGTTCTCGTCGGGCGGAAGCGTGCAGCCGGCTAGCACGAGATCATGCGTCGGCGAATAGCGAAGCTGACAGAGATACGGAATCTTCGCCGCGGCCGGCGCGTTGGTCGGTTCGATGCGGGAGGCTTCGAGTGTCTTCAGATCCAGTGCGTAGAGAACGCCGTCGTAGAGGTGCTGGTCGCCGTATTCCTTTCGGAGCATCAGCAGCCGGTCGCGCTTCGAATCGTAAAGGGCGGTCGAGTTGTCGACGCGTGAGCCGGCAAGCTTCACGCCATTAACGGCGAGCTTGTGCCATTGTCGCGTCGTGGGATCCAGGCGAAAGACTTCGCCGTCTTTCGTCCAGCAGCACAGCCCCTTCGGCGTCTGGCAGAGCGTCAGGTCGTAGAAGCAGTCGCCATGCGTCATCCCCTTCGGCTTGGCGATGCGGTCGACCCAATCAGCACGAGCAGGATCGTAGAAGTATGAGTGCTGCTGTTGCCCGGTGAAGACCATCTGCTTGATCAGCGGCTCATACGCGTAGCTCTGGTAAGTATGCCCGGTGATCCACGGCCGATGGTTCAGGTTCCAGCCGGCGGGGTAATCGGTGTTGGTGTAAAGCTGGCCGAGCGGGAACTCGACCGGGAAGGGGAGTTCCCATCGGCCGGTGGCGAGATGGAAGTGGAGGACATCCGTCCCGCCGTGCGCACTGTGCCCGCCGGCGAAGCGGAGGATCTGGTCGCCGTCGGGATCAAGCGTCGCCGATCCCCAGTCGCGGTTCAGTTGCGGCAGTTGCGGTGGTTTGATAGAGACCCAGGTGTTGACGGGGAGGTCTTTCAGCCGTTGCTGGAACGCCGCCGCGTCGGGAGTGGGGCCTTGGAGGAAAAAGTGCGGCAGGAAGGGGCCGGTGCGGTAAGTGCGCTGATTCGCGGCGACAGGTGTCGCACCGCCAACACTGGTCCACTTGGCTTCAGCGACCTCGTAAACCCACTCGCCGTCGTTGTGGTCGACGTATTGGCCGCCGGTGTAGTCCGTGCTGTTGGCATACGTGTACCCGCCCGAGAGGTGAATGCGACCGTTCGCGTCCGCGACCAGCTTGTGATTGGCGCGTGGCGGAGGGGCGCCGCGACATGGCGACCTTTCCCATCGGCGGGCCTTCGGATCGAACAGCCACGTGTCGTTCGTCAGATAGTCGCAATGGTCTCCGCCGAATACGACATACCGGCCGCTCCTGGCGTCGTAGACGATTGGACTCAATGCGCGGGCGGCAGGCTCGGCATCGAGCAGTTCCGCAGCCTGCTCGATCTGCCGTTGCAGATCCCACATTTTGCCCATGCCGTTGGCGTTCAGGTCATGACCGAGTGATGCGACCGCCTCCGTCGCAGTTCGCTCAGCTTGATTCAGTGCACTCTGTATGGCGCTGGGCTTAACCTCACCCACCGCGTCGGGGTTCGGCGGCTCGGCAAATGAGCCTTGGAGTTTCTGAATTTGCAGCAGGACCAGGTTCTCCTTCGGCTCTAGTTCCTCCCGCGTTGCGGTAGCGCGCAGACTCTCCCATCCGCCGACGAACCAGATCCGCCGGGCTCGTGCCAGCAACTTCGCCTGGTCGACGGCGGCTTCGGCACATCGGCTGTGAAATGCCTGGCGCGGATTCGCGCCGCGGAGGGCAGCCCGGATGTCGAGCCACTTCCCATCCTGCCGCAGAGCGGTCCAGGCGCCGGCTTCCTCGGCGGTCTGATCCTGCCCGCCGAAGGCGAGGCCGGTGCCGTCGGGGAGTTCGCAGGTCGCACCCCAGATGATCGGCTGCTTGATGTCGACGCTCGGCAGCCGATAGGGCTTCGACTTCGGGTCGGCGGCCAGTGCCACGCCCAGCGTCATCAGTCCGATCAGTCCTGCGATGATTCGCGATCCGCGCATGCCCGGCCTCCTCGGAGAAGTGCCCTGTGACTGGTTATACCGCCGAATGCTGCAAGTGATGGAGCACACTCCACCACCGGCCCGGTTCCTGCTAACCTCCCGGCCGATGCGATTCGACCGACGCGCCGCCGGGATTCTGATCCACCTGACTTCGCTGCCCGGCGGGCAGGGGAACGGCGATCTCTCGCCGGAATCGTGGCGGCCGTTCGTCGACTGGCTGAGCGACGCCGGGATGACATGGTGGCAGATGCTCCCCGTCGGTCCGACGGACGGCCCGCCGTACAATTCGCCGTATACGGCGCGGTCATCGCGAGCAGGGAATCCGTATCTCGTCGGGCTGGAGCCGCTGCTGGCAGAGGGGTTGCTGGAACAGGACGAACTGTCGCGGGGGCCGGGCGGATCGGTTGATGCGGTGGACTATGTCGCGATCCGAGAACGGCGTGGCCGGCTGCTGCGAACGGCGTTTGCGCGATTCCAGTCTGCCCGGCCCAAATGGACCGAGGCATTCGACGCGTTCATCGGACGATCCGACTGGGTTGATGATTTTGCGCTATACAGCGCTCTGAAAGAGAAGACAGGCCAATCCTGGTGGGAATGGGAAATTGGCCTCCGCACACACGAGCCCGCCGCGATAGAAACGGCTAGGCGGGATCTGGCCGACGCCGTCGAATTCCACCGCTGGGTGCAGTTCGAGTTCGACCGGCAGTGGCAAGCGATGCACGCCTACGCGAAGGAGAACGGCGTCGCGCTGCTCGGCGATCTGCCCATCTTCGTCTCGGATGACAGCGTGGATGTTTGGCAGAATCAGCGGCTGTTCAAGCTCGGCAAGAATGGCCGGGCCACGCACGTCACCGGCGTCCCGCCGGACCCGTTCGCGAAAGAAGGCCAGCGGTGGGGGCATCCACAGTATGAATGGAAGGCCCACCGCGCCGAGAACTTCGCCTGGTGGCTTGACCGCTTCGGTGCGATGTTCGAACGCTTCGACGGCCTGCGGATCGACCACTTCATCGGCTTCGACCGCGCCTGGAGCATTCCCGCCAAGAGCCCGAACGCGGTGAAAGGGAAATGGGTGAAAGCGCCCGGGGCCGCGCTCTTCAAGACGCTCAAAGAACATCTCGGCGACCGGGCGATCATCGCGGAGGACCTGGGAAATTTGACGCCGAGCGCCGCCGCGCTGCGCGACCGCTTCGCCTTCCCCGGCATGCGCGTACTGCAATGGGCTTTCGGCGACGACGACTACCACCGCGCGTACAAATGCCCCGAGCGCTCCATCCTCTACACAGGCACGCACGACAACGACACGACGGCCGGTTGGTTCACGTCGCTCGGCCACGATTCCAAAGAACGAAAACGCGTTCTTGCTCTCACCGGCGATGATGAGCGCCGCGTCGCGCAAGGCCTGGTGCGGCTGGCGATGAACTCACCGGCCGCTGTTGCAATCTTCCCGATGCAGGATGTCCTGGGGCTCGGGAGTGAGGCGAAGATGAATGTTCCGGGGAGAGGAGAAGGGAACTGGATGTGGCGTGTGCGCGGCGAGGCGATGACGCCGGAGCTGGCGGCGGAATTGCGGAAACTGGCCGAAGCGACGGGGAGGGCGAAGGTCGTTCAGGTGGCATCAGCGGCAGGAGCCGATCCTGATCTGCAGGACGTCGCTTCCGAAACTTCGATCTGATCCGCGGGGATAATCACACCTTTGCCGTTCACGCACGCGACGATGGATTCTCCGAGCCGCTTGTGGCGCAGCAAAGCCTGGCGCACGCCCTCACGAGCCGCGTCATCGATCGGCTTACCCTCGCGAAACAACTCGTCAATCGTTTGGGATGGTTCCATGGCCATGTTCCTGCAGGATCCGCCCCCACAGCGGCTCATCCAGTATCTTAGTCTCCGATCCTGCATCGGCGAAAGCAATTAGTCGCGGTCCGGAAGGATGAGAATTATCGTACATACGCCAGTGCGTTGCGAGGGGTCGGTACAACTGGAAGAAGTTGGACAGACTCCGTTTGTAGCGGCGTTTCACGTCCTCGTCAGGGACATGATGACCGCCACTCCGAACGCGGCCGGCAACCCGGTCCACTGCCGCCTCCCCACTTGAAATCCATACGTAGATCAGGTCCACGGCATAACCCGCGTTGAGCAATCGTCGAAGTCGTGTCTGCACCGTCCGGGACGACAGGGTGGTCTCGAACGCGAATGACTCACGCTGCCGCTCGAGTTCATCCAGTCGTTCGATCATCACTCGGCCTGCCGCGACCGCGACGGACTCCGGATCGAACGCGGACAGTCCGCGTGCGATCACGTCAGCATTCACAAAGTGCCGGATGCCTAATACCGGCAGGATGGTCGCCGCCGACGTTGACTTCCCCGCGCCGTTCGGTCCACCGATCACGACGACGTGCGGTCTTGTCTGCTCGCTCATCGCTGCCTCCCGTTAATGACAGACATGGTCCGCGCAAACGACACCATCGGACGTTCGGGCCGGCCGCTACGCGGGGATCATCATCCGGATCGACGGACGATCGCTCACTTCAACTTCTCCGGATTCAACCCCAGCAGTTCCTTCACGACGAACTTCCCGTCTTTCCGCACCAGTTTCCCGTCGAACCAGATTTCCCCGCCGCCGACTTCCGGGGTCTGCATCATGACCATGTCCCAGTGGATGCCGCTCTTGTTGCCGTTGCTCGCTTCGTCGTAGCAACTGCCCGGCGTGAAGTGGATGCTGCCGGCGATCTTTTCGTCGAACAGGATGTCCTTCATCGGCTTCGTGCAATAAGGGTTGAAGCCGATCGCGAACTCGCCAACGTAGCGGGCGCCTTTGTCTGCATCCAGAACCTCGTTCAGCTTCTGCGTGGCGCTGCTGGTGGCTTCTACGATTTTGCCATCCTTGAAGACCAGCCGAATGTCGTTGTGGGTGGTGCCGCGGTAGATGGTGGGGGCGTTGAAGTGGATGACGCCGTTCACGCTCTCACGCACGGGCGCGGTGAAGACTTCGCCATCCGGGATGTTCACCTTGCCGTCGCAGGGGATCGCGGGGATGCCCTTGATGCTGAAGGTCAGATCCGTGTCGTTCGGCCCCTTCAGGCGCACCTTGTCGGTCGCCATCATCCGCTTGGCCAGAGGCTGCATCGCCTTGGCCATCTTGCGGTAGTCCATCGTGCAGACATTGAAGTAGTAATCCTCGAACGCCTCGGTGCTCATCTCGGCCATCTGCGCCATCGACGGGCTCGGCCAGCGCAGCACGCACCAGCGCGTCTTGGTGATCCGCACCTTGCGATGCACTTTCTCCCAGACGGACTGCTCGTAGAGCTTCTGCTTGTCGGCCGGGACGTCGGACAGTTCCGAGACGTTCGGATTTCCCCGTGCGCCGATGTAGCAGTTGGCCTTCTCCATCTGCCGTTTCTCGACGTCGGCGATGATCTCCCACTGTGCTTTCGTCCCCGCCATCATGAGCGCCCGCTGCACCTCGTTGGATTTCAGCAGCACGACCGGCAACCCGCCGGCCTTCGCGACAGCAGTGACGACCGCGTTCGTGAACGCGTGCGGCACATCGATCGCCTCCAGCAGCAGGCTTTCGCCGGGCTTCACTTCGCAGGAGTAGTTGACGAGCAAATCGGCCAGCTTGGTGATACGGGGGTCGGTCATTCTCTCTCCGGCCACAGAATAGGTTGGTCCACAGATGGACACGGATGAACACAGATAGGGACGATTGGAGAGGAGCCCTCTATCTGTGTCAATCTGCGTGAATCCATGCACAATCACATCGCTGGACGCGAAATCCGAGCGGGTGGGTGTTGGCCAAAGTGGGGAACGGACTTTCCATATGCGTCCATCTGTGGACGATGCTCCCGATGCCTCCGGCTCGCACCTTCCTTTACAGCCTGATCCTCGCCGTCGCGGCGGCGTGGGTGGCGTTTACGAATCTGGGCGGGAACCGGATTGAAGGGGATGAGGCGCTCTACGCGATCTGCACCGATCAAATCCGCGCGACCGGCGAATGGCTGACACTCCGCCCGCGTCCCCCGACCCCTTATTTTGGTAAACCGCCGCTCTACATGTGGCTTTCCGCCTCGACATACAACCTGGTCCCCGGCCTTGAGGTGAAGTATCGCGCCTGGTCGGCGTTTTTCGGCGTGCTCGCGGTCGTCGGCACTGCATGGCTCGGCGCCCGGTTGATCTCCCCGGAAACCGGCGCGATGGCGGGCGCATTCCTGCTGACCAATCGCGCCTTTCTCGAAGATCACGGCGTCCGCTATGGCGGCATGGACGCCGGGCTTGCCTGCCTCATGGCGTTCTGCCTGCTGCTCTACTGGCGATCGCTCGATCGGCCGACACGGTGGGGCGGTTGGATCGCTATCGGCCTGCTCGCGGGATTGGCCTGGCTTCTCAAGCCTCTCTTCGGACTGCCGATTCTCGCGGTCATTCTCGTCCACGCGATGCTCTTCGGACGCGGCCGGCGGGGATCATTGCTGCTTGGACTATTGATCGCTGCCCTCGTCATGCTCGCCGTCGGAATGCCCTGGTATCTGCTCCAATGGGCCCGCTTCGGCAGCGACTACACCCACGCACTGCTTCACCGCCAGGTGCTTGAGCGAACGACCACCGCCTTCCACAGCGGCGAGGAGCGCGGCGGAGGTTTCTATCTCGTCCACCTGACGCGCTCGTCCGTACCCTTCTTTCTGACGATCCCCGCGCTGCTTGCTGCCCTCGTCGGGTCGATCCGCGACAACCCTCGCCGCGCCGCGTTCGGATTGATCGCCCTGGCCGGCATTGGCTGGCTGATCGCGTGCTCGCTGATCAAGACGCGGTTCATCCACTATCTTTTCCCCGTCTTCCCCCTGATCGGCATCGGCATCGCCGTGCTGCTGGAGCAGGTCGGCATTTGGATCGCGCGCCAAATTGCGCTTCGTCGGATGAACCCGCCGGCGGCGCGTCGATTCCTCTGTGTCGCATTCGTGGCGATCGCGCTGTTGCTGGTCTTCCGCATCTGCGCCCTGGCGATGCTTCTGCAGCCGCGCGATCACAAGAACTACGCCACCCGGGACATCCACGATGTCTTCCGTCCCGCGATCGCGCGCGGCGACGCGAGACTCATCATGGCCGGCCTGCCGGTCCGCGCTGAACAGTGGGATCTCGGCCTTACCGTCCCGCCGGGTGACCGCTTTTACCTTTCACATCTCACCGGCGTCACCGCCGCCACGCCTGCCGAGCTCGAACAACTGCTGCAGGAGCACAAGCCGACGCTGCTACTGACCAGCCGCCTTTCCCCACTTCAGCCGGTGCTGGACCGCGCCGGCGTTGCCGCCCGCGCCGATCCGCGATTTGCCTTCGAGCATCGAACCTACAGCACCATCGCGATCGACACGGCGTCGCTTCTCGATCCGGTCCTGGCCCAGAACCAGCCGACGCCGTGGATCCAACTGGCCGGGCATCCCGATTCGAAACTCCCCGCGCCGTTCGAAGGAAAGATTCGCCTGAGAATCCGGCCGCCACTGCCGCAGCAGACATGGGTCTCTGTCCTGATCCACCCCGAGTCGCCGGCCGCGCCCCACGCACTCCGCTATTCCGTCACCGGCGCCGATCACGCGCCATCCGGCAAGCTCTCCATCCCGACGGCCCGGTCGATCCGCCTCTGGGCGGAGGTGAGCCGCGAAAACCTGCAAGCCGCGGAGAGGGAAGTCACGTTCCACCTGTTCTCCGCCGCTCCCGACGGCCTGCCCGTTCGAGGCGCGATCGAAGAAGTCCGCCTCCGCGTCTCGCCGGCAATCCCGTCGGATGATTCGATCGATTGATGGACAATCGGCAGACGGCGTGATGGGGGCGTGCTTGCAAAAATGGAATGCGGGCAACGTGTCTGGCGGGTATCGTTGTCGGAGAGAGGGCGATCTCATGATGACCCGGTTCCGACTTCGCGCGCGAATTTTCCTGCTGGTCGCATTAGGCTGCGCATCAATCTTCGACGTGCGGGCCGGCACCGCGGCGAAGACCGACCCGCAGCCCATCCCCGATCTCACCAAAGGGGGCAAGCGCGATGAGACACACGACTGGACACTCGGTCCGACCGGCGCGCGCGGCTGGATCTATTCCGCACTCGGCCAGACGATCGATGCGCGGCAGATCCTCGTGACGTCGGTCGCCGCAGGATCGCCGGCCGACGGGCAGTTACGCGAGAACGACGTCATCCTGGGGACCGATGGCAAGCCTTTCGCCGGCGATGCACGGATCGAATTGGCTCGCGCAGTCGCGGTGGCGGAGGCTCGAGCGGATGGGGCTTTGACGCTCACTCGCTGGCGGGATGGAAAGTCGGAAGCAGTCCGGTTGAGGCTCGCCGTCATGGGCGCGTTCAGCGAGACCGCGCCTTACAACTGTCCTAAGTCGGCGAAGATCTTTGAGCTGGGGTGCAAAGCGATCGCGGCACGGGGGTTTAAGGACTGCAAGCTTTTTGTAGGTTTCTAAACAAGCTTGGCTATCGAACATGTAATCAGAATCCAATATTGGCGTACCTAAAATCGTTTTTCCACACAACATACAGGTCAAAGACGAAGCTTGATCGCCAAATGCCAGGCTGCCATCATCAGAGATTTTGAAGTTGATCCAGGCAGGATTATGATACATACCTTTGATTGAAAGAAGCCTTATATTTCTACTCAGAAATCCATTATTCTCTTCAACCTTTATTTCGATGACACCATCAAAAAAGGAACTTAGAGTATTGGTTAGATATGGGTTCATCGATGGGCTAGTCAAAGTAAAGATAGCCATCGCGTCAGCTTCCTTCAAAATAAATGAGAGATCATTGATAAATTTGAGAACAGCATTTTCTCCAAATACTGCAAAAAGATGTGTCAACGAATCAAGAACTATTCTGACAGATCTAGTACTGGTCTTGCCTTCATCAAAATGAGAAGAAAAAGAAGAAGAGGAAGGACGGGAAGAGGAAGGATATAAATCAGTATTATTCTGACTACCAGATATACTATCGAAACTACTACTATCTTTGATACTTCTACTAACATATGTATCACCAACACCGCTACTACTACCAACCCTGTTAGCATCATGATAGTTGTCCTCAGCAAATTTTACGCGTGCAATGCATTCCTGGATATCTCTTAGAGTCAATGATAGCTTGGTAGCAAGGGTTTGATTCTCGGTCATTTTCCTTTCATTGTTTGCAAAACTGTTGTTGGCAACGTTATTATCGTCATAGTTATTGTCGCTAACCCGACGAGAAACAGAGAACGAATATGGTGATGATGATAAAGAAGATGACGATGATTGTGAAGAGTATTGGTCTTGAGTACTAAGGGATGAAGGGGAAGAAGAAGAAGGAGATGAGGGCGATGGCGATATAGGGTACAGATATGGGTTTATGAATTTTGAATTTTGAATTAAGATTAACTTTTCTATATTAGGGAATTGTTTTCTAAACTGTCTGTCAGTTAAACTTGAGCTAACATAAATGCAATAATCACCATCTATTAATCCGTCTGAGAAGAACTGTTTGCAGTAAATACTTTTACCTGCTCCGGCTGGCCCAGTAAGAAGTAACAGGCTCTCAGGTATGGTCCCTTTCTCTATGAGGTCAGCTATGCCTGGAATTTGCATTAATTAGATAGATTTTCACTTCGTTATCTATATACTTTTTAGGAAGTGTGATGGTTTTAGAGCAAAGCAGAACAAATTATTTTACAATCCAATGGATCTTGCAAAAGCATATTAAACATATACAATGCAATTAGAATCGAATAGACACGCTATTTGATTGTGCTATTATCGGTGGAGGTCCTGCGGGTTTAAATGCTGCTCTTATCTTAGGACGAGCAAGACGAAACGTCATATTGCTTGATAACAACACTCCCAGAAATGCTGTTTCACAGGAATCCCATGGATTTATTACACGCGACGGGATAAAACCAAAAGAATTTAGAGAAATTGCTCACAAGGAACTAGGTAGATATCCTTCTGTTATATATGCAAAAAGAGAAGTAACTTCAGTAATCAAAAATAATGAAAACAGTAAACTACCGTTTGAATTATTAACGTCAGAGAATGACGAACGATATCAATCCAAGACCATAATAATCGCTACAGGTCTAAAAGATGTTTTACCAAATATAGAAAATATTTCTGACTACTATGGCAAGAGTTTATTTCATTGCCCCTATTGTGATGGATATGAATTAGGAGATAAACCTTTGGTTGTTATTATAGGTGAACAAGTTCAGGCTACTTTTAGTTTTATTCAGACTACTTATAATTGGTCTAAAGACTTGATCGTATGCACAAATGGTGAGGCCTTTCAAAATTCTGCGCAAAAAACTTTACTTGAGAATAAGGGAATAAAAATAATAGAACATAAAATTAAAAACTTTGAAGGAAAAAACGGACAGATGGAGAAAATAGTCTTTGAAAATGGAGAAAGCGTATTGAGAAAAGGTGGGTTTGTGGCGCCGCAACCAGTTCAAGCGTCTGGTTTTGGTAAACAATTAGGATGCAAATATAATCCACCTGGCGGTATTGTTGTAGATTTGTTTGGTAGAACAAACATTCAAGGAGTATATGCGGCAGGCGATGCATCTGTAATTACTCCCGCACAATTAATTATTGCCGCTGCTGAAGGAGTCCGAGCAGCAGCAGGTGTTAACACGGATTTAACCCAAAGAGAATTCTTAGAATAAAGTCGGTGAATTTCTAATAATAGGGAATGTTTCCACATAACTGTTTCTTTATGCTAGAATGGAAACACATAAAAAATATTTGAATAATGAAGATAGGTAATTAGCAAAAACAAAACGTTCCAAAAACGCCCAAGAAGGCTATCGTTTGTTTTTGGTTCATAAATAGTACTATAGTATAGAAACGAAAAAGCATTTACAAAGAAAAATCTGGAGATCGACTACACATTATTTCTTTAAAATCAGCATCTGATCTAAAACCCATTGAAGGGTTTCTGCCTTGATCCATAAATTATCTCTCTTGGTCATATCCTGAACTCTGTGCATTTCCACTCTAGTTTGATTGAGCTTGTCATCTATCTTTTGTTTCAGGTTCAACAATTGGACGCTCATATTGATACATCTTTATCGACCAATGAAGCTAAAAAAGATCAGACTCTCTAAACTGTTTACTGCCTCTGAATCTAAAGTTTTTGACACTGCGTAGTCGACCACAGATGATATGAGTGATATGAGTGTCATCATACGCTTACGTGTTCATCCGGTTATTATTATTCAAACATGATCATAAATTACTAATCTAAAAGTAGAGCTAAAAAAATAGGTATGTTATTTACTTGTTATGTCCTGGTGGAGCGCTTCCAGCTGGATTTACATTGGTAGTCTCAGTTTGTTGGGTTAATCCACTACCAGTGCATGTTGGCTGTTGACCACCTGGTGAGCCGCCGCCATTGTTTGTACAACCTGTGTCGGTAGTCTCAGGCTTTATTTTTGCGTACGCCAGATTGCTTGTAGCTACTGTAGCCGCTAATCCTATCGCTGCAACAACTGCTATGAGAGCAATTATTATTTTTTGGTTCATTATCGTTATACCACGAAATAATTATAAAAAACTAGCTGGGAATCAACTAGATTCTTATCAAATACTGGAAAACGTGTGACAATTATGGATTTATAAGGGATAATTCGCAGGTATTTCCGCACTGAGATAATAATCATTTTCTTACCGTCGAATAGTCCTTAAGATGACAAAGAAACGAGTTGTCTACAATTTGTTTACCGAGTAAACATATTTTTGTCAATTGTTTACAGATTTGTAAACATGTTTACAGTTTTGAATCAGTTTGGAAAACTGTCCAAACTGTTGGAAAATCCACGATTGGACAAGTTTTGGATTTGGAAAAACTGTGTCTTGGACCCCAAAGAGACAAATAGAAAGACCATTGAAGAATATCCATTTATTCTTAATGATATACTAAGTATAGCTTGTCCACTCATGTTGAAATAATTACCATTTGGTAATGATATAGACAAGTTATGAAGGAGTAAGCTGGGTATAATAAAAATTCCATCATAAAAGTACACAGACTTCAATTACGGCAACTTCTTTTGCATCAGCGCTTCCGGTTTCACTTGTGCCAGTATAGGATTTTGTTGTATTAACGACATAATCTGCTCCATCTGCTCTCGCATGGTGTTCATATCGTGTTCGTATTTTTGCTCGATGGCATGCGTTTCGTTCTGTTTTTCTACCTGCAGCTTCTCCAGTTGTTTCTTTATTACATCTTGTTCTATGATTTTGTTGGCTAGATGGGATTCTAGTTGTTCTATCCTTGGAACATCTTTCAATTTGTCTTCATATTCTAATATCTTCTTTTTCAGTTTGTATTCTTCATTGATAGTCAATGCATCCACAGCTTTCATATATTCAACTACTATCTGTTGCCTCGAATCTTCATTGCCTTTGTCATAATAAACATCGTCTAACTTTATACTATGTCCAATCAGTAATTTTTTAAATGAAGGATCTACTTTTGAGTTCATCGCTGTAGTATTGAAGAACTTTCTCAGACTATGATCTGGTTGCAGCTGTTCATACGATAAACCGGCTTTTGTTAAGAGGCGTTTTATCTGTACATTTATTGTTCGTTCTAAAAGTGGTTTTGCCCTATGAGTAGCCTGGGAAAAAAGAGCAAATTTATCTCTTATGATCCAAGATTCATCTGTTATTTTTTCATGTCGTCTTTTCCTGAACTCAAAATATTCGTCCAGTACTGCCATACACTCAGGCGATAACATAGCATCGTATCTGTCCTTTTTAGATTCGGGGTAAACGGTTAAAAATGCTATATTTTCTTGCAATCTTTTCAGGTGCTTTATCTTTAAATCCTTGATAGCCCCAACCCTAATCCCAGTAGATGTCATCAGAAGAATAAGACATCGATCTCTAAGATCAGCCTGTATATGCTCTTAAATTATTGGGTACTTCTTCAGGACAGTATTTGACAATCTTTTTCCAATTTATGATTATTTCATGAAATTCGAAAAAAGGATTGTATACCAGATAGATAACGTTTCACAGAATTGACACATATTTGACCACGTTTTGCTTTTCCAACATTTGGTTTGGCTATCTTCTTAAGATGTATGACATAATTAATAACCATCTGCTTGATCTGTTCTGGCTTTAAGTGGATTAAACGGTCGGCATCGATACTATGGTGTTTACAAAACATTGAGAGATGAATCTTGTATGTATTCTTTGTTGCTGGAGAATTATATCCTTCTAACCATGTTTTACAGGAGTTAAAATTTTCCAATTTCAATTTGATAGTAGTATTATTTGTAGAGTCTTTGGTTGTACTCATGACAGTAATCATCCTTTATTTAGAAGAACCCAGCTATTAAGTATACGAAAAGATTCAGTTAATAGGCAATAAGTACACGAATCATTTAGCCTTATTAACTTGCATTGCTTCGATTGTCTGAACTAGTTTTTCAAATTGCTGTGCAAAAGGATGGTCTGGATATTTAAGAGCAGTCAGGAACTCCTTATTACTGAACTGCACATCACAATAACAGGCAATAGCAGAGATCACATCCATACTAACTTCACTTGAAAGCATGCTGGCAATCACATTAGACTCGTCTTTTTGTTGTTGCATAATAGAAGAGGAAGAAGTACTGGTAATACTTCCTTCATGAGTGCCAGAAGATGCGAGAGTACCGCTATCTTCACCACCACCACCACCACGGCCGCCTGTTGCGGATCTACTGATAGTATCAGAGACATGAGGAGAATGAGAGGTAAAGAAAGAAGAGGAATTAGGCTGGCTAATGTTCTTGTGCTCACCTGTTGGCGATAATGAAGAGATTGTAAGAGGTTGTGGGACACAATATCCAGCGACCCTATTCATTACAAGGTAGGATCTGGCACCAAACTTTGTAAAGGATCCATAGATCTCTTCGGCCATCTTTCTAGTACCGGTTATATCAAGGTCACCCATCTTGAGTGTTAGAAACAAAGTATCTGCTACAGCCAGCGCATTTATAGACCAATATCTTATTCCAGGGCTTGTGTCAATTATTATATAATCTGCATCGTGGAGAGAAATCAGTTGTTCTCTTAAAAGGATAAACCTTCTGAGCAGTTGTATTTTTGAGCTGTCTTGTTTCCCTGGGCCGCCTCCTTCAAGTCTGTAAATTTCTTCTTTCTTTGAACTGCAGAATCCGACCCATAATTTACCGGCTATTTTGCCTTTGCCTTTCTCCTTTTCCTTGCCTTTTCCTATGTCTTTTTGATTTGAGGAGGCGGTGGTGGTGGCGTTGATATCGCTATTGCTATTGCTGCTGCTAGTTCTGCCAGCAGCGTTATTACTAGAATAAACCTGTTCAAGTGTTGGAGTAAGATCAACGACTACATCTCTTATTTCTGCAGTCCCATTTAGAAAATCGTTTATGAATTTGTTTGGTTCGGTATCAAAATAAGCTTGAAGACTTGGCGCATATACATCTAAATCGAGTAAAAATACGCGATACCCTTTTTTTGCTAACAATGCTGCTAGATTAGCAGCTATTGTTGTTTTTCCGGTACCGCCTTTATAGGAATGGAAAGCAATACAACTGGCCATTAACTTGGTCTAGATCTGGTTGACCTTACTCTCATATATAGGATTTCTTATTTTTTGGTGATTTAACATATAAAGTGACTAATTGTAGGCAAGAAAGTAGCAAAAACAATTTTAAGAACGAAAGCACAGCGATCTTGTATGTATTGGACTCCGTTAAGCTCTGCGACGGGTCGTCTTCTAAACGTTTTGCTAGTTTGCGAGGGAGTTATCGAAGGCTAAAAAAATGATTACAGAAATAAATGTGGTGGAGTATACTAATGCAATTGAAGATAATGTTAGCCGTCTTTATTACTACGGCTATTACTTTAATAAACCATTAAGAGCTGTATTAGCTACTGTATCAGATCTCAGTATAACAATATGGTAGACGAGGAGAAAAGCAAGACTCAAACCAGCAATTGTGCATTATGTGGAAAGGCACTAAGTGAGCAAGGAGTAGGCGATGTTGTTCCTAGTACAGTAGTTGATGAGATAATTGATGGCTCGCATTATCTTTTTGATAGCATAGACTGTGCAACTCTTTTTAAGAAATTTGGTGGGGTTTATGGAAACTTCTTTTATCAGGATATTTGTGAAGCACCTCGAAGTTAGATAGTTATCAGTAGTTCTTTCTCTCTCTTTTTCTCATACATCGTTTATGATATGCTGTATTAGATGGTGTCGAATTTTGTCTGTGTCTGTCTGTCTGTCTGTATGTCTATCTCTTTCTTTGTTTATCAGCAGGTTCATAAATACAAATAGCCTTTTGGGTCTTGCGCTGGATAATGAAAATCAGAGGAAGAGAGAAATGTTTATACGAGTTGTTTGGAAGCAGATTTGCTATCGTTACAATGAGAAATCCTAATATCAGCAACAACGTATTTTCAGCTATAAATAGGCCTTTACTAGGCGTTATTCCTGTTACAATACTAATACTATTTAATGTGGTGGTCGGTGGTGGTGGTGGAAGTGGTCCGAGTACATTCACGGCGGTAGGTGCAGCAGCAGAAAAATCAACTACAACAACAACAACGATGATGATGGCAACGACCACAACACAGCAATATTCATCATTAGATAACACTATTAGCAGTATTGGATCTTATAATAAAGTCAGTTTAGTGAATTCAACCATGCAAGGCGGACAAGAAACTATCAAAGTATCAAACGGTCATGAGTTTACAATAACACTACAATCAAATCCGGGAACAGGATATCAATGGATTCCCACATTTAATACGACCATTCTAAATTTAGTATCACATGATTATAAACCTGCATCGACCAAACTTCTTGGTAGCCCTGGAACAGATGTCTTTACCTTCAAAGCAATAAATCATGGTACAGATACGGTAAAAATGATATACAAAAGAAGCTGGGAAAAGGAATCTGTACAAGAAAAAATTTTCCTAGTAAATGTTACCTAAATAGGCAGATACTCAGCACGATGATATATGACGTAGCTATAGATCTGACCTCATTTCTGAATGGATATACATATAATCTCGATTGTAAGAGCATCCAAACCATGAGAGGATTCAAGATCCTGGTAGGTCAGTAAGAGGGCACTTATCTCCTTCGACGTTACAAAAGTATTGAATATAATCATTCTTCTTCTTCTTCCTGTTCTTGAGCTTGTTCTCGTTATCCAGAGCCTGCTTGTGCTGATTCTCTCAATTAGCTTCTGTTAATTGCTTATTTGTTCGCATTGCAGCTTTCTGATCTCAATCCATATGATTTATTTAAACCAATGATAAGGACAAGTTTAATTCTAAGGATACAAATTATCTATATGATATTGAAAGCTGTAAGACCACTATTAGCGGCTTTTAGATCTAGTATTATAGTATTGAGAATATCTAGTCATCGTAAGAGGAATTTGGTATATTCAAACACCAACAATAACAATAACAAAGACATGGAAAAAGAGGAAGAGAAAGAGAGCTTAGCCTACTGCTCACGTTTTGCAGCTCCCCCCTTATTAATTGACTATTTCCCATGGTGTTATGTATCGGTGAATAATGAAACGCTATGGTAGTACACAATTAATTGTAATTGCTAAACTTTACTAAAGGTGCGCTAATCTACAGCCTTTAGATTGGTGAGATCGTTCTGTGTTACTTTGATCATGAATAGTTATGTCAATGCGGCTGCTAGTGCTGATGTTATTGCTGCTGCTAGTCCTCGAACCTTTCCAGAACGAAAAGAAAGGTCAAGATCCTAACAGCAAAAAAATTATTGGCATTGGGCCTGGAGTATATGCACGTGGCTATCAGTGCAACAACAATGGTAGATTAATAAGTGATCTAGAACTTGGAAAAAATTATTCTTTTGCTTCCAGACTTCCTATTCCCTTTGCAACCTAACATACGAGATTATTGCTATCAGCTATAACTATCCTCTTTCATCTGACTTTTCCTTATTTTTGAAATTAAAATATAGGGCAATATCATATGCAATTTTTAATACTCCTCCTATAACCAAGGGTGCAGATATGTATGACAAGGATTGCAGGATATAGCCTGCCAACGATGGCGAGATAGATTGAGATACATTCCTTGAAATATTAGTTATTCCTGCAGCTGCAGTCCTTTCATCCTCGTTAACTGCTGCAACTATGTATGATTGTCTTGCAGGTACATCCATTTGGGATAGAGCCATTCTTGCGAGGTATAATGCAATAGCTAGTGGAAAGGTAGGAGCAAATGCAGTGAGTATAAGCAAAATATTAGAGGGGATGTGAGTAAAGACCATCGTATTAATCAGCCCTATTCTATCTGCAATTTTTGCAGATACAAGAAACGAGAATGCAGTAAGGACGCCTGCGACAGAGAAAATGTAGGACAGATTTGTTAGGTCAGCCCCAAACTTTGTAAAAAACCAGAAAGATACTATGCTTTGAATAACAAAGCCGCCAGCAAAAGAATCTATAGCAAAAAGAGCAGATAGTTTGCCAACAATTTCCTTTGATTTTGGCGATAAAGCTTGCCTCACGGGCTTTGATAGATTCGTGATGATCTTTTGGTTATTATTATTGTCACCCGTACCTAGATCAATCTCCACTCTCTTTGAAACTAAAAAGTAAATTCCTAATACTCCTAATCCAATTATGCTATAAAGTAAGAAAAGTGGTCTAATAGACTCAATTTGATTTAATCCATAATGCTGTACAAAGATCCGTGGTAGACCAGAAAGGAGAATACCTGCAGACATTGCAAAAGTTCCAACCATATTGTAAATGGCGTAAAGTGTATTTCTTTTCTTAATGTCGTTGCTTGTTTGTGGCAATATAGCTTGTTCTATTGAAAGAAAAGCGCCAGTTTCGGTTCCAGTTACATTAATTGTTCCAATTAAAGCAGATACAATTAATGCTATGTAGTTAGTTGTAACAAAAAAAATCGCTCCAGACAATGACATTAAAGCTGCATATACAATTAGGGTTTTCCGTCTACCTATTCTATCTGCATAAAAGCTGGCAATCAGGGTAAAGATTACGCTGTTTACTAAAGTAGCAGTCAGTATCAAGCCAATATAAAGATCTCCTAATCCAATTAATTTTAGATAGATTGCAAGAACTACACTGAGAAAGCCATATGCAAATGTTCTAATTGTTCTTGCAACTAAAAGTAATTTGCCGTCTTTAGACAGCCAACCAAATGGGACAATCACTTGGAGTCCATTCTGATTTTACATGAATTTCAACCTTGTGGTTCCTTTTTTCCGTTGATAAGTTTCAGCGTCAGCGTCAGATCTGCAAAATGATGACTACTTAGATCATGCTAGTAGTCTACCTTACGCATACAAAGCACATTGTAACAATATACTATGAGAGGTATCTTTAAAAATAAGGCCCTTCAACTGGCCTCGTGATGATTATATATTCTATTGTTGTTAAAATATGCGGTAAAGTATTCTTTAATATCTCGTGAAACCCCCATTAGTCAGCTTTAGCGTCTAGATTTAACAAGCAGTTATCTGCAACTTACTGAGTTAGGTATCGGATACCAACTAAGTTATATAATACTACTGGAGTTAAATAGTGTTATCGCCATACTAATGTATGACAAAAATACAAACTACAAGTTTAGATGAACCAAAATATCTGAAGTATCGTTCTGTTTCTCGTATTACAGACAGCCTAGAGACAACAGAAGGCGGAGGCTTTGTTGTACATAGACCATTTCCAACTAATTCTTTTTTGGATTTTGATCCATTTCTTCTCTTAGATGAGATGGGACCCAAAGATTACAAGCCAGGAGAAGCAAAGGGAGCACCCTCTCATCCTCATCGTGGATTTGAGACTGTAACATACATGCTTGAGGGCAGGTTTGAACACAAAGATTCTAGAGGAAACTCGGGGAAACTTGGAAAAGGCGATGTCCAATGGATGACAGCAGGGGCTGGTGTTGTTCACTCCGAGATGCCAGAAAAAGAGTTTCTTCGTACCGGTGGAAGATTGCATGCATTCCAATTATGGATCAACCTTCCTAGTGTTGCTAAAATGATAAATCCAAGGTATCAAGATGTTCCTTCTGCAAAAATTCCTGTAGTCGAAAGTAAGGATGGTAAAATTAAGGTTAAGGTGATTGCCGGAGAAGCATTAGGCTCTCGTGCTGTAATAGACACACAAACTCCTATCTCTTACCTGCACTTTAGTCTTCAACCAGGAGCTAATCTTGTACAGTCGATTCCAAAGGAGTATAATGTATTTGCATATGTTATAAATGGAGAGGGCCTGTTTGGAACTCCAGATAAGCAAAACATCGCAAAGAAAGGACAGATGGTAGTCTTTGATACAGATGGGGGAGAAGCGGTCACCGTGAGTAACACCACCAACACCACCACCACCACTACTACTACTACTGCATCCTCGTTAGATATACTTCTCATAGGAGGAATTCCGTTAAATGAACCAGTAGCAAGATATGGTCCATTTGTGATGAATACCAAAGAAGAGATAATTCAAGCACTAGACGATTATCGTAATGGCAAGATGGGGGACATTAATTTCTAGCAATGAGGACAAATCTAGGAATAAGGATCAAACATACTGTAGAATGGCTCTGGTTAGTTAGTTAGATAGAATAGAGAGACGGATAGATAAATAGAAGTGGCTCATCTGTAACATGAATGCCCATGTATTATCTACCATCTATCTATTTTAGCTCGTTCCAACGATTAAGATTAGTTTGTATGGCTATTGGATCATCATTATATCAGTATAATTACAGATACGATGTATTGGGCAATACAATAAGAAAAGAATCAAAATTTGAGACCTACCATACTAGTGATGAGTTACTTGTAGCAATCATAATCGATATCATATTCTAGCACGTTGGTTTGGAGATATCCTGCATAAATTGAACAAATAGTGAGTTTATCATCAAAAATCGATAATATCTAGATTATCACAAATAGTCATACTGCGCATCTCTTGCAAACAATGAATAACTTTTTAATAACGGCTCTATTGTTGTTGAAGTTAGTTAGTTGATCCAGATTGACTTATGAAAAAAAGATGTTTTCAAAGATAGTTGTTGCTATAGATGGTTCTGAACCCTCCATTAATGCAGCAGAAAATGCCATTGTAATGGCAAAAAGATATGATGCCGATCTGATTGCTTTACATATTATACCTCGAGGAATAAGGTATGAATATTCTGAGGATCATTCAGGCCCAGATATTTCTACGACTCCGTTAATGGGGATTGTAGAATCACATCAGCAGGAAGCAGAAGAATGGTTTAATAAGGTTAGAGAAATTGCTAAAAAGGAAAATAATAATATTAAACTGACTACAGATGTTGTTATTGCCACCAAATCAACAGTAGCTGAGATAGTAGATTATGCTGAAAATCATAAGGTTGATTTAATTGTAATTGGTACCAGAGGTAGGTCGGGCTTCAAGAAATTATTGCTTGGAAGTGTTGCATCAGGTGTCGTAAATTATGCTCATTGTCCTGTAATGGTAGTAAAATGACATAAATCAGGAGGCTGAAATGGAACCTATGACTATCACCTTCACCATTATTGATAATAATCAGCATGATTAAAACAGTAAAGATCAAAAGACCAGCCGTCTTCTTGACTACATATTTTCCAATGCTAACCTGTCAAATAGCGAATTTTGAATAATTTATTTAAAGAGATTAAATGAATAATGAATGAATGAACCTTTGCTTCTGTAATACGATGTAAAAGTTATTTACCTTGGTTGTGGTGTAAATATATAAGAGAAATGGCAAGTTGCGAAAATACCATTCCAAAATACTTTTTTAACAGAGCTGTTCGCTCTAAAGATAGGAAGACTCCTATAGGCCATGTGGCTAATGAAACTGACGAGCTAGTAATAATTTATAGCGATTCGAATATTAGAGTGAGGTTTGATGTTCCAAAATCACAAGTTATTGAAGCAAGAGATTGTTTAATTATTGAACCTAATGTAGATCTATCGAAATACAGGAATGATAGGGATGCACCTTTTCGATATGATGTAAAGCTGAAAGCTAACTGACTTGGCTTCAATAAGCAATAGATATCAAACTCTCTGTGATGACAATTATCGGCTATGTCACACAAACTATGATACAAAAAGGATTGAGCTCATTTTTAGGGAGCGGTGGAAGCGGTGGCGGCGCAGGTGGACTGAAATCTGCTTTATCAGGTCTAGGTGAGATGAAGCGTGACCATCCGTTAGTACAACATGTTCAGAAAAATGCTGGTATACAAGATCCAGGTCAAGCTGCACAATATACGCAACATGGTGTCAATTTGCTAAATGAAGAAGCAGATAGCAATCCACAAGGAATACAATCATTACTTGGTAGGTTTTTAGGCAAAGGTGGCGGCGGAAGTGGTCAGCAGCAAGGTGGTGGCGGTGTTGGAGATTTGCTTGGCATCTAAAATGTGTGCATATATCATATAGATTCTGTTTAAAGCATTATAGAGAGGGAGAGCCTTCTTTTTATTATAGAAGTAAAACTTGTAATTGCTATATGATTAGTGATACATATAACATGTATTATTTTCCTGCATGTGAAATAAAGTCAAAAATAAATGAGTCTATATATCTCTTCTACATGTTTTCACCAAACGCGCAAAGTCAAATATCAAATCTTTCCTTAGTAGATTAAGGTACTTGGAAGGCACAACGGACTGATATCATATAGCTAGAATAAAAGTCGGTGTGGATGAAAAAAGAAGAATGGACAAGATCATACTCTATCCATTCCTGGAAGCGAATTTGAAGGTGAGGAGTGGTATATGAAGTAGGTCTTGGTGGTGGTAGTAGTAGTTGTGCATGCTACATTATTTGTATAATCATCATTATCATCATCATCATTATTATTATTCAGCTACCTACATTTGTTATAGCTTTTATCACAACAAGACTTAATGCAGCAATTGCAGCGCTAGCTGGTATAGTTATTATCCATGCATATATTATACGTCTACCTATACCCCAACGAACGGCTGAGAACCTTTTAGTTGCACCTACACCCATGATAGCACCTGAAATTGCATGAGTAGTACTTACTGGTATTCCAAACAATGCCATTGAGGTCAATATAACCCCACCTCCTGTTTCAGCACAAAACCCTTGATAAGGTCTTAGACTGGTTAACCGGAAAGCCATCGTTTTTACAATTCGCCATCCACCAAGAAAAGTTCCTAACGCAATTGCAGATGCAGCAGCAAGTATTACTGGAACAGGTACGATAAAGGATTTAGACTGCAATATTCCACCGGCAATCAGCAATGCAGTAATAACACCCATTGTCTTTTGGCCATCATTTGCTCCATGGGTAAGAGAAAAAAAAGCAGATGAAGCTATTTGGAGTTTGCCAAATCCCTTATTAACCTTTGAAGGCCTTGCCTTACGCAAAAAGTACATGATTGCAACTGCAAAAGCAAAGGCGATCGCGAAACCAAGCATCGGTGAGATAACCATGAATGCTAATGTTTTTTGAACTCCTATCACAACAATAGCCTTACTGCCGCCTGCTATTAGTCCAGAACCAATCAGGCCACCTATTAATGCATGGCTACTTGATGAAGGAAGTCCAAAGTACCAAGTAATCAAATCCCATATAATTGCGCCTACTAACGCGGCAAGAATAACATATACTGTAGAAAATTCGGGTTGTATAATGCCTTTTCCGACTGTTGTTGCTACGGCGGTACCAAATATAAAAGGACCGACAAAGTTTGCTATTGCGGCCATAGCTACTGCTTGAACAGGCTTTAGAACTCTAGTTCCAACAACAGTTGCTATCGAGTTTGCAGAGTCATGAAAACCATTTACAAAATCAAAAAAGAGCGCTGTTGCTATCACTCCATAAACGAGGAGTTGGAGGTCTGCCATTATATAACACCACCAAGCTCATCCATTACCGTACTTTAGTGCGATATCCTCTACAACATCAGCAACATCAGCACATCGATCAAGTGCACCCTCGAGGGTCTCATAAATTTCTTTTAACTTTATTATTTCAATGGGGTTGTTTGTTTTAAATAATTCTGCAATTGCCGTACGATAGATAGTATCTGCTTGATGTTCATAGTTTATTATATTTTGAGAATGCTCTATCAAATCATTAGCACTTTTTAGGTTTCTTATTCGCGTTATTAACAGCTGAACTTCTTGAGAAGCTGAAAGCAGTACCTTTGCAAGTTCTACCATGTGCGGAGTGGGTTCAGGTATCATATAAAGCACAAATCTATTGGCAACTCCTTCGGTAGCGTCTAAGACTTCATCTATGGCACTAGTAAGCCCGGATATGTCTTCAGGGTCCAAAGGTGTTACAAACGTTTTGTCTAGAATTGTAAATAATTTGTGGGTAATTTTATCTCCTTCATGCTCAAGATCTTTTATTATCTTGTATCTGGATTCCCCCTCTATCTTGTAACTTGACATAAATTCAACCAAATATGAGGTTGCTTTTACTAGATTTGCAGCCTGCTCTTCTAATACACCGATAATTTCCTTATCTTTGGAACGTACCCACGATAGAAAACTTTTATTCATTTATCAAATCTACCTTATGGCACTAATATGTAAATCTATAATATATAGAAATTCTTTGGAATATCATCTTGTTAACATAGATTCGTTGCGATAGTAGTTATTAGCTTATTTTATAGAACATGATTTGATGAGTCTTCAAGATTTCTTATTGTGATTTTTACTTAGCTCTTTAATTACCTGTTCCAAATACCCTTTTACATCGTCGTCTGTAAGAGAAGAATATATTCCACTCTCTTCTACCATTTTTTCGCGATTTTGTTTTGTGAGCATTATCACTTTGTTTTGTATTTCCTGCTCCATATGTGCTGATCCAATGCTATCTAGTAGACTTGCTTCTGTTAACGCAAAATTTCTAATTGACTTGCGTAGCTTTGAGTCTTGTGATATAGAAACCGCTGAAGAATAAATTCCTGCAAATATCAAATATGATGCTAGTCCAGTGAAAGAAATAGAGGTTAGTCCTAGTGGTGGATAAGGAGCATTAACCATCACCGCAGCCTGATCTGCTACAAATAATAAAACAAAGCCGGCTGCGGCAACAAAAAGATATTGTCTGACAATACTGTCACTATGTATAGTCTTAGCCATTGTCCAAAATGCAACACCAAAGAAAATACCACCGGCTGCTTTGCTTACATTAAATATCACCGACAGGACAATCCCATAGAAAACAGGATCTGAATTAAGTAATGAATCAAATACATTCAGAGAAAAGGAAGGAAATTGGCTTATAAAATAAACAAGGGGAAGACTTATGACAATCCAATATTTGATCTTTCCAAATTTCTGAGAATATGAGCGTAAGAGCAAAGCTGTGGCAGTCCATGTTAATATGAACGATATAATCGAAGATAGAGTATATGCAGAATTGAACAGGTATTGTATGGAACCAGGAATTGGTAGATAATAGGCTTCTTGCAAGTTTGGTCCAATACTAGTAGGCATATTTAGAAATGAAATAGTCACAAAAGAAAGTGTCAATAATGCATTGATAGCTAGAGATATTGATGCTAAACCATATAGAAATACTACCGCATTCCTATTTGACTTAAACCATGAAAAGAACCGTAGTCCTAATAGTCCAATCATAAAGACGGCGGTTATATAACTTAAGTATGTAATTACTGATAACATAATGCTATAGTAATGAGAATCCAAGATCATCTGCAAAAATACAGTTACAAGAAGTATTGAAAGTACATATTGAAGTATTCTAACACATGTATGTATGATTGGAGGGATTATTCTTTTACCTTCTAATTCCTTTGACCTCTGTCCAACAAATTCTAAAATAAAGTACTGTCCGACAATATACACAGATGCTATTAGAATAAAAGTATACACTGACGCCGGGCTAGTGTAATTATAATTTCTGACCAGAGATGTTTCTATGGTAAGTACAGTAACTACTATACAAACTACAATCAAAATTGCTTTATTATTATACGTTAAATTAGATACGAGATATATGATCCTAACCTGACTAACTCTTGCTTATTAACATTAGAGCAATGTCATACTAATACAAGCAGCCATTGTATTCTTTACCCAATGCCAATTAATATTTAATTCAACAACAGGGGAGAAATTCATATAAGATAATTTTTCATTAGGTTCTTGACTATGAAAGATATACAAACAACACTTATTATAGTATCAGCATTTTTCTTCATAATAGGAACAACAACTGTGTTTCTAGCTTCGTACGCTCAGAAAACCGGCGACAAGAACAGCATTGGTGTATATACAAGCGACTCGATGCCATACGGCTTGAATTATGGACAATGGACAACAAAGTGGTGGACATGGCTAATGTCTCTACCTTCTAATATTAATCCAGCTAGTGACAATAGTGGTGTAAATTGTGCTCAAAGTCAGAATGGTCCTGTATGGTTTCTAGCAGGTTCTACTACTGGCAAAGCTGAGCGTAATTGTAATATCCCTTCCGAAAAGGCCATTCTGTTTCCCATCATTGACTCAGAGTGCTCATATGCGGAATACCCAAAATTAAAGACTGAATCAGATTTGAGAAAATGTGCAATATCCCAACAGGGTCAGACAACCCACGTTCAGACGACAGTTGATGGTATTAGTTTACAGACTTCTCAAATCCCAAGGATACAATCTCCATTGTTTGACTTTACATTCCCAAAAAATAATATTTTTGGAGCTGCTGCAGGCCATTCCCAGTCAGTTGCGGACGGATACTATGTTTTCTTAAAGCCCTTACCAGTTGGAAAACATGAGATTACATTTAAAGCAGTAAGTGTAGAATTTACTACGACTGGCACACAGAATGCAGCACAGAACATTGTTTATCACATAACTGTGCAGTAAGATCCAACTATCGTAATCCTATCCTCATACACACGTGGCACAAGTTTTTTAAAATCCAAAGACATCATGAAGAGGTTTTTAACATCTTCGTAACCTAGGATACCTGGCAAAAGAGGACCAGTTGATCTAATCTTCGCAAATAATAGTATGAAAATGTTTATTTCATAAGCCTCGAGTTAAACCAAAGACGAACCCTAAGCCTGCGCTACCTGCTAGTGGTAAACCCATGTCTACTGGTAAAAAGGGTAGGTTGCTATGTAGGATACTAGGAATAGCAGCAGTTGCTGTTGTTGTTGCACCATGTCCTGTTCCTCCTGTTGAATTCAAGTTACTTGTGAGACTCGATAGTAGAGGTTCCGACAACGTTTGTAATTTCTCCCAATTTATATTTAGAATTCCTTGTGATTGCAAATATGCTAGAGCAGCAAAAAATATTCCTGCGACTATTGCAAGTATTTTTATAATGTACCTTATTGCCAAACCTATAAGAAAGCCTGCAATTCCTCCGAAACCTACACTGGTTAAAAGAGGAGTAAAGCTGTTCGTTGTTTCTGCAATCATCTATTATTACCGCCTTTGAGATACCTCTCAATCTTTTTAATATGTGACACATCTTGATGCTGTCTATCAATTGTTCCTATCATCGATTTGGTGAGTGTTACTTCTAGCTTCCCTGTATTAATATTATCAGATAAAGTAACATGTATCATACTAGTGCACCACATATAGCTATAATGGTTTCCATGCTCAAAAAAAAGGGGCTGAGCCCTATTTAGTGCTGCTGCTGCTGCCAGATGACAACGGCAAGTTATTGAGTAGTCCGCTTATAAATCCCATGGGTCCTCCTCCTGCTCCTGATGCTGGCCCTTGTGGCTGCTGCTGCTGCTGCTGTCCTACTCCCATGTTGGTGTTAGCTCTTGTCCCCGATAACATTCCCATTAATTGTTGTATCTGTTCTGGCGACATTGCTGGATTAGGGTTGGATCCTGCTCCTCCTCCTGCGCCTGCTGCTGCCGGTTGTCCTGCTGGCCCTTGTTGTGGTTGCTGCTGCTGTGGCTGTGCTTGTCCGTTAGTTGGGATAGTATATTGTCCATTGGGATTGTGTAAATACTGGTTTGCGACATCAGAAGCTTTAAGGTGTCCATGTGAACTGCCAGTATCACTTGACGAATTCGGAGCTTCTGCAACACGCACATTGCTCGTTGTTTTTGCCTGTGCTTGTGTTGGTGTGTAATTCAATCCTGCTACAATCAAAGCTGCAATCAAAACCATTGCCGTTGCAGCCATCGCTATAGTTGTGTGGTTCATGATAAAATATTATGTAAGTGCAGATATATTTTGGTTTAATAGACTGATTCTTTTCAATTTCTGCTATAGATAGTAATAGAGGTTAGTTAATGGTAATTCTTATTTAGATATCTATCTTCATTCTTTCAAACTCAGAAGCAAGAAGGAGATAAAGAGAGGAGAACAGAGGTGCTTATGAACCACACAACACCCATGTGACCTCTCTTCTTCTTCAAGCATACATTGCCATCCTATATTTTATAAGAAATATGATTATAAAATACAGCACATATTAGCAAGTCATTATTATAACTTTGCTTGCAAGTAACAAGTCACTTTTCATTCCGCTGTAGCTTTGTTAACTTCTAAAGTTCAAAAAGAATGGTCAGTTCATCATACATAGGACAGTATGATCAAAATAATAGCTTAAATTTTTTAGCTTTTCATAAATACCATACGTTTGATTTGTTGTAGTGAGGGAATAAATAAGTATGAAATACAGAAGTAGAACCGACATAATTGGGTTAATTCTAGATGCTGCAAACGGGGGAGGAGCAACCAAAACAAAATTAATGTACAAGGCCTTTCTATCTTTTGGCCAATTGAAGGAGTATCTATCAATGCTGTTAGAAAATCAGTTAATAGAACGAGAAGGAACACAGCTCTTTAAAACAACCGAAAAAGGCATACATCTTTTACAAGTGTATAACCAATTTGGGGAAATGATGTCTATTAATAAACACGCAGAATAAATAATAATAAAGGGCATATGCTTACTAACAAACCTGCTTCATTTATTTGCATCGGAGTATAGGGTTGTTAGTAAAAAGGTACTTTGGTAAATAGGTAATGCCGTAGAAGTTATTGCTGTGTAAATCCCCCGATGTTTTTATCTCCCTAGGTAAAATAACATCATCAAGCCATATCTGTGAATTTGGCATGCATTGATGTCCCTGTTATATAACACTATTTGATCGATTGAAAAGATAGAATAACTACATATCCGGTGGTTTTTCATGCATTAATGTATATACCGTTCGAATATTTTGATCTTGATCTAATGTTTCAGTTACTAGATAGACTTTTGCTCACTCACCAAATAGACACAATATGCATATGTTCTTCTTTTTATTCTGACCATTTCGTTCCGCAACGAGATCTGCGTTATATAATAGCACTACACTGGATCATTATAAGATAATTGCTAAAGGTATGAAGAAACTAGATCTAATAATTGCTCATGAACGTGTGAGAGAGGTAAATGATATTCTTCATAGGTATAAGGTTGGAGGTATGACATTTTATGATATTAGAGGTAGAGGTCATTCAAAATACGAACCAGTAGATGTAGGCAGAGGCGTACGCAGATACGTCCCAGAATTTGGCTCTTGGACAAAGATTGAGATACTTGTATCAGATTCAGAAGCAAAGAAGATCATTGATGATATTTTAGGGGTTATAAGTACAGGTTCAGCTTCTGATGGCAAGATATTTGTCTATGAAGTTGCAGAAGCATATGATATAGGAACAAAAGAAACCGGCGATAACGCAATATGATAGGTAATGGAATGGATTTCAGAATATGTTTGCAAAGTATCATTTTTTGCTAGAATCCGCACCCATTACCTCATGATTATGCCTTCTGATTTTTTTCTATAAGCGTGAATTTTGAGATTGGTAACATAACCATACGAGAGCCATAAACAAATTGCCATACTCTCTCAAAAGTGTCCTCAAATTCTCTTTCCCCCTGTTTTCATTTTTTTAAATCATGCATGCATCTAAAAATATCTGGAAAAAAAATCCTCCTGTCCTCTGACTCGTCTGTTATTACCACCCCCAAAGTTTAGAGTTTATTGAACGAGTCAAATCGCTCTGTGTTAAGATTGAGCCTGAGGAGAAGCTTATCTTTTCTTATTCTCTTGTTGCAGGATCATCCTTCAGTATTGGGCACTGTTAAGTTAGTTAGTTTGCTTCACCATCCTCTTTGAAACAATTAGATATGTAGATAATCTAGGATAAGATACCTAAGCCAAGCTGAACTAGCAGGAGATATCTCTGAACTCACTTAAGCTGGCATTAAACTGCAATCATCAAGTCTTTATAGCTTCTGAATCCTATATACACCGATAGTTAGCAATGCAGCGAGCTTACATTATTTTAATTGTAGGAGCAGTATTATTAATTTCAGGAATAGTCATTTCAGCGGTGTGGGCTGGTTATTTTGCTAGCACAATCATACATGAAAGTACTATCCTCGCTGATATCTTGATTAAACCAGCTAGTGTAGTAAATGCATCTACTCAGGTAACAGATACCTCGCGGCCCGTATCATTGGCAATACAGGTAGAACGTATTAGCGGACAAATACCAACTAACACTCTAAGAGAAACTGTACGAAATCCAAACGGTGTGATAATGACAAGCAACGAATTCACAAAGCAGCTTTTTACTACGTTTAAGCCAGATATTACTGGAAAGTACACTGTTTCGATCTACAATTCAGGAAATAGTCCTGTGAGTATCGGTGTGTTTACAGGCAACCTTCCATTTGTAGGTGCAAATTATAAAGTTAATTTTAATTCATTAAGTGGAATAATAGAAGGCAGCATTCTAAGTATAGCAGGCATCCTTGTTTTGATAGCAGGTGTCATAGTACTAATATTAGATAGAAGGAAAAGCATACCAAGACCAGAAACTGGCTTGTTGTCGTCATCATCATCTGAAACAACAACAACGAGAACAGCTGATACCGAAACAATAGTACTCGCTAGCTGGATTGATAGATTCATTGCATGGTTAATAGATTTTATCATCATCTCACTCGGACTTGGTATAATATATGCTGCAATATCTCTACCGTTTTGGCTTACGGGTCCACATTCATTTGAAAGCACTAGCATGAATATCGGTTTTTGGAGGCTAGGTGCCTCATGGACTTCTTATATTATTTCTAGTCTTGTATTCATGGGCTACTGGACATATTTTGAGTCGACTACAGGTCAGTCCATAGGTAAGAAGCTCTTACACTTAAAGACGACAGACTTGGATGGTACAAGAAATATTGATGTAAAAGCTGCTCTAATAGAAAGTTTCGGAAAGGCATTCTTACTTCCAATAGATGTCATTTTAGGATGGATATTTACTAACAATCAAAGACAGAGAATATTTAACAGAGCTAGCGGTACAATCGTAGTTAAAATAAAGGAAGGAGCTGAAAAATATATCACAAGAAATGTCACCTATCTGAAGGATTAGCTGTGCAGCCTGGGATTCATGAAACTTTAGATAGCACATATTTGATAATAATAATCCGCCGCTGCCGAGACAAATGACACAAGGAACGAAACCGGTCAATTAAGAGTCTGTACTATGGATCTTCGATAAGTAATGACTAATACAAAGTTATGTCAAATTTTTAGTCACCATTTTTCGTTGCGAGATGTATCTTGTACTCTTTATTTAAAGGATAAATTTCTAATAAGTTTAACATCGTCATTCTAATAAGGACTCACTCAAAGGATCATTTTGGTAAGCTCTCATTTTGGGTCTATAATGTGCCACCACTAGTAGATCTGCTGTTTGGAATGAGAATCCTTGTGAAATGTAAGATACCTATTTGTATATTCTTATATGCGTATATATGGAATTATGGATCCGCTAATATTAGCGAATACTGCCTACATTATTACGAACACAGGCACCAAGCGATAGGCTACGAAATAGTTTCTCACCTATAGTAGCGTAGCTTATGCATAATGATTAGAATACCACTATTTCCATTCTATGAAGTAAAAATGTTACGAAGAAAATGCTATAAGAATTACAATTTTCTGCTTTATAGTATATTGACCAATTGAGCTTGCTATGGTTCTAAGCCTTTTATGGACAATAATAGTCGTAATCGTTGCGATAATCATAATAATAGTGCTGCTAAAGTTCCTCTTTGCTATTATAGCAATTGGCCCAATAGCAGCATATGATGCGCATCAAGACGGTATGAATGCCTACAATCTGCTGCGGCCTCTGACTCATACTTGATGGAATCTGGGGAACCGTTGTTGCTGCTTTTTCTTCTCGGATAAAGACTAAAGAAAGAAAAATGATAAGCCATGTTTTTAATTGTCTTCTACTGAACACTAAACTGAATTAAAATCAAATTAGTAACAATTCAAATGAATAGATGAGTAGGCCATGACCAATGCAACTAAAGGTAGTGGTAGTACCAATCAATCTTCTTCAAATTCGACAAATCCATTAGCTAAAGTTCCTAAAATAGGAAAGCTACTTGGTCGTAAATAAATTGGAATAGTTAAGCTTATGCTACTCCATAGCTTTCATTCTTTTCTTTTCTGGTTGAGCAACTATTAGTTCAATTTCTCAAAGCGGAACTCTGATAGAATACTTGGGCTTAAAAGTAACATCGTTACAAGCATTCTGATATATTTATCAATTAATCGATGATTGCCAAATGCCAGAACGTTGTCAAAAGAGAATGTGTGGTAAGAAGTCACTTACTAAGTAGCGGTTAGGCCACTTTCTAACTTAAGTACTACATACTGTATGTATGTGAGCAGGAAAATAGATGGATTCTTCAACTAACCAAAAGGTTGCCATTGTCACAGGTAGCTCAACTGGAATAGGATATGAAACATCTCTAACCCTAGCAAGAAATGGCTTCCTTACTTATGCTACAATGAGAAAACTTAACAAAGCTGAAAATATAAAATCAGTAGCAACCAAAGAAAACTTGCCTGTTCATATTCAACAGCTTGATGTTACAGATGATGTGTCAGTTAAGAATGCCATACAGACGATATCATCAGAAACAGGAGGGAGAATAGATGTTCTAGTAAATAATGCAGGTTATGGACTTAATGGTGCCTTCGAAGACCTTTCTATGAATGAGATAAAAGCACAGTATGAAACTAATTTCTTTGGACTCATAAGGGTAACTCAGGCAGTTCTTCCGATTATGAGAGGACAGAAATCAGGAACCATTGTAAATATTAGCTCGGGAGCTGGAAGATTTGGTTTTCCTAGCGGGTCTGCATATGTTAGCACTAAATTTGCAGTTGAAGGGTTAAGTGAAGCCATCTCATATGAGTTAGAACCATTTGGAATAAAAGTAATCATAGTGGAACCAGGAGTTATTAGAACAAACTTTGGTAACGGTTCGGTTGTTGCAAAGAAATCCCAAGATCCAAATTCCCCGTATTCCCAGATGATGAAAAAAATAGCTAATTCCTTTGAAGAGCTAATGAAAAACTCGTCTTCTCCTGACCTTGTAGCAAATATAGTACTTAAAGCTGTCAAGGATGAAAATCCTAATCTTAGGTATTTAGCTGGGAATGATGTAGAACAATGGTTGGGAGCTAAAAGAAACATGTCCGATGAAGAATTCTATAAAATGATGAATCAAAATTTCACATAGTATTGACATTACTATTTGAGAGATAGCAGAAGAGCGAGCACCAAGCCAAACTGAGAGCGTCAAATCAAACCAATAGCTATTTTTTAATTCACGCTCCTTCATTATTGACATGATGGCATGTACTAATTAGTAGCATAGCGGAATAAAAGAGATATCGGATCATGTGCTCATTTTATCATGCTATCTTTGGTTATGTCTATTGTCTATGGTTCCAGCTACTGGAGACAAATGCGACATGGAACGAAACTGGTCAATTAAAAGTCTTTACGATAAGTCTTTGATATAAACATACAAGGATGTGTCAGATTTTTAGTCATTTCTTTCTCTGTAGGTATATCTTGTACTCTTTATTTAAAGGAAAGATTTCTAATAAGTGTAATATTGTCATTTTAATAAGGAGTCATCAAAAGACTCATTTTTGGTAGGCACTTATTTTGGGTGCCTAAGATTTGCTACTTGAAATGAAAATGCCTGGAGCAATGTAAGTATATATCTGTATATGCTTATATGCATATATCCATATATATAGACTTATGGATGTGCTACTATTAGCGCATACTACTGGGAATTGCTTCCTAACTCTTTTGTACTAACAAGAATCTCACTAGGTGTAGCGTCAGAAGGGAAGAAATCAAGCTATTATAAATTGACAATATGTATGTGTTGTATTCAAAACAATCCAGAGTGGCGGTATTCCATCATTGACGTCTTGAAGGGGAATATCGGTTATAGGTATTCATCTTAGGAATAAAAATAATGTGAGGTGTATTCTACTTGCCCATTAACTAGTCGATAGTCCAAAAGTCATCCGACAAATTCTGTCCAAGACGGTAAGCATATGGCATAGCAAAAGAGCCTTTCATTCCCCATCCTGTTCCCCACCAATTTCTTACTATAAAGTGGTTCTGCGAATCGTTGTGCCATACCTTGGTTTTATTATCAGGGTTAAGGCTGCGTCTCGACAATCGTTCGATATAATAATTTTTGCGTACGTAATTTTTTGCGTACGGTAATAATTTCTGCGCCACCTGTAGGAGTAGCCAGCCCTTGATTTATAGGATTTGTGATAATCTAAGTAATAATCTAAATAAAACAAAATTTTTGTATGAGAGATTACTCTCTTAGATAATTGTCACAGAACGAGATCTATTCCAATTCGGCAAATTGGGCTGAAAAACTATTCCTAAACTATCCACATCTTTACCTACCTGTACTTGAATCTATGAAAGAAGAGGCAAAAATTGAGGTGGAGGGATTATGTAGACTTTTGGAGGAATTTGGAATTGAAAAAGGAAGTAGGATGCTGGATTTCTCGTGTGGAATCGGAAGGCATTCGATCGATTTAGCGAGAAGAGGGTATAAAGTAGTAGGTTACGACCCATCTGCTCTGTTCATAAATAAGGCCAAATCAGAAACAAGTAAATTTTCTGAGCTAGGGAAACAGATAAGGTTCTATAACGGCAGTATTAATGATTTCAAGAATATTTTATCCTCGAATAATGAGATTGACTTCAGCGCTATAATTATTATGTTTACCTCAATAGGATATTTGACTGAAGATGAAGATCATAGAATTCTTAGACAACTTCTAGAATTGGCTAAACCTGGCTGTATCTTAGTTATACAAACTGAAAATAGGGACTGGAGAATCAAGAATACTCCCAATAATTGTGTTTATGAATTTGATACATCATTAATCAACGAGATATGGGAATTCGACCAGTACACCTCTGTAGCAAAGAGCAGATCCAAGTACTATCATAAGAATTTGGACAACAACTCACTACATCTACAGCTTGAATTGCAGGTAAGGCTCCGACTATACTCGTTACATGAGCTGATACGCCTTTTGAGCCGCGCTGGCTGGACTTTCGTCAAGAGTTATGGGGATATCAAAAGATTGGACGAAGTTTCCCTTGCATCTCCAAATTTGATAACAGTAAGTAAGAAAGGCTGAATCGCCGGGGTTGACGATTAATCGAAACTATTACTGGCCATGACTGGCTGATTCTTTAGTAGTAACTATCATACTACCCCTGATCATCGCAAAGAATATGTGCAATGCCTTAACCATGATAGTTGAGGTCTCTTATGTGTATATATTTCTATCGCAACATTATTTCTTTTGAGTAGTTTTAGAATTATTGAGCTTGCGAATATTAATTGGCATCGAAGGGCTGACTGTTGAGGACTGACTCGTACAAAAACCTTAATAATGGAGTTTGGAATTATTGCATAATGAACGTCATTTTTCAACTATTGATATTTCTGAGTATTACACTCTTCATAACTGATTTTAATTCATTTGTGGCTTATTCTGACGAGATCAACCCAGGTGTCTATTCCATTACTTCAACCCCGTATGGAAAATCATATGGCGAATGGGCATCCCAATGGTGGGATTGGTTTTCAGCCATTCCTATTCAGATAAATCCCGGAACAGACACAAACGGCACGAATTGTGCTATAGGTCAACCTAATAAAGATATGTGGTTCTTGACTCTTACTTTTGGTACTGCCAACCAAGTAAGTAGAACATGTACCATCCCTTCAGGAAGATCGGTATTTGTGCCCGTATTTGCAAACGACTGTGACGGCTCTGAGCCTAAACAACCACCATTGACTACGAGAGAACAATTCCTTCAGTGTGCAAAACAACAGACTGACTCAAATTCCTTTATTTTATCGGTAACAATAGATGGAAAGGCATTAAAGTCAGTTGAAAAGTACAGAGTAGATTCTCCGTTATTTAATATGAAATATCCAAACAATAATGTATATAACGTGACATCTGGAGTGTACCCTGGTGTAGTCGATGGTTTTTTTGTTATACTTCAGCCATTAGCGGCTGGCAAGCATGAATTGCATATTTCAGCAACCGCTCTGAATCCCATTAAGCTGTTATCGAGCGGCTATGGTCATGACATAATATACCACCTTACAATAAAATGACTTGTACAAAAGTCCAAAGTTCGCACCTTAACCATTGAAGCTCCCAAATATTCTGAACGATATCCATCTTCAAATGTCTCATTGATATTAGCGAAGAAGTAATGGTAAATAGCTTAATCCGATTTCAAAAAAACAAATGTTTCATCTATCAATACCAATTTCTTTGGCTTCTGTCAATCATAGTATATTTTTTGTTGTTATGAAGAAATCATTATATAATTATGACTAGATAGCTTAACGGATTGAAACAAGAAGGCATTTATTATGAGCGTGATGATCCTGGACAATCTTACTCAGTAATATTCCTGAATGTAACAGGAGATAGGGAAAACGCATCAGAAATTGGTAACCAAATAAGATGCCTATATGATATCTTACAGCGATTTAGAAATGGTCAGATACGCGATCTGCCTAAGTTTAATGGAGAACAAGTCAAACGCCTCACATTTCTAATTGGTTATGGTAGAAATTTATTATCTTCAATGAAGAAGGAAGGCTTTATTCCATTGAGGTTTAGTAGGGAAAACCTTCCAGACTTTAACAGACCTAGCAATAACAAAACAATCAATATCTGGAATAATGCTGGATTTGATTACTCTTCATATATTGACACTAACAAGGCAGATGCAGATCTTGCGATTCAATTTATTTCTGATAGCGAATCAGACACTAAAAGAGCAGTCCTTGAAACCTTGAAATTTCTTCATGACAATGAGGATAATAACCAAAAAAAACAGGCGTACCCACTGTTGGAACTATCTGGCTACTACAGTGGCTTCCAAAGGACAGATAACAGGAACATGTTAGACTTCTTAGACGGCATCTCGAACTTGGCAAGTTTGAATATTCATGAGCGAGAAAAAGTCATTTACGATGACGGAAGCACTCACTCTGGGCCCAAATATTTTCTGCCATCAGAATTACCTTTGCGCAAAGACTCGACTTTTATGTGCTTTTTAAGAATCTTAATAGATTTGCGGTTATGGAGACGTATCTCAGCTGTGGTGCAGGAGCAGCTTACTGGAAGAGAGAAAGTGTCTGGTTGTCCTTTACTTTATGAAAAAGCAGGAGCAAATAAGGTACCAGGTTGTCCAGTGCCAGGAACCGACAACGTTCTCGACGCTGATAAGAAAAATGAGAAATTCCTTGAGGTTTTACCCAAACAGGCCGAGCTTGAGGATTCAGGGAATAAGGGATTTAACATGAGTCATATTGCTAGAGTTCGAGGACAGTTCATAAATGACACAATACGCATATTCAGACAAGGCTACAATTTTTTTGAAGAATCCAATACCTCTCCGTATTTTAAGACTGGATTAAATTTTGTTAGTTTTCAAAATGATCCAAGTTTTGTACATACGATATTGACAAGCAGTCAATGGATGGGAGGAGTTACTTATGGTGGAAATGAGAGTAATAATCCTATTCAAAAGATTATGAGTGTAGAAGCTGCAGGAATGTTCTTCGTCCCACCTATGACAAAGGATTTCCCTGGCTCAGAATTCTTCTGATAGTCTTGCGATTTTAGTAATGAGTGGACACGACCTCTAATATCAGATAAATGAACGGTGATCGATTCTATACTTCAAATAGAATAGTCCACTGTACGGGATACCGGGAAATGATTCCTTAAATAGTGCAAACTGTATATCTGGACATCAGCGTGTGTAGAAGTGTGGAGTAGATCAAAGCTTTCACTCACTTCAGTAATTTTCACAAGCATGTTGGTGAGCACCGCTGCTATAATTCTGAACAATATCCTAGCACAAACCTATAACATTCTTCACGAAACCTTTTCTGTTCCGTTAAGATTAGAAACCTTCCTTTTCTCCTTTGTAATTTATACTATATGTCAATTTGTAGTACTCAGGTACATCGGAAAGCAACCTACTGAAATTTTGCAAAATAGCTCTGGCTCTGGATTGTTATACGTCGTAACAAAAACAGTGCAGTATTTCCTTTTGGCAGCAATGCTCTTTCTAATTTTGGAATTGCTGCTAAATGCTTCGTATGCTGTCATTGCTCTAGTCATAATAGCTACAATTAGTTATTCCTATGCAATAGCGATACTATTATTCTTTTCGATACAATTTTTCTACTGGCTAAGGAGAGATCGAAATAAAACAGTGATTCTATTTGCAATTTCAGCTATTCTTTTGGTATTAAACCTTTCATCTTCTCTTGCTTACGCAGAGGTTTCATTATTTCAGCTAATTGATACCTATAACATAAGAGATCATCCCGGAAACGATAATAGAAATTTGACAGAAAATCCCCTTCTGTTCTATTTGTATTTAGTGTCGTCTATTTCTTCATTTGTGGCAAGTTGGTTAGCATCTGTGTATTTGTTGAAAAGCTATTACCGAAGCTTCGCGTCCATTTTCTATTGGATAATTGTGACTATTCCATTGTTATACTTCGTTAGTCAGTATACGCCAATTCCAGTATATTTGCTGGAACGAATTTTTACAACACCTGCTGAATTAATTTTGGCGTACAACATACTCTATACGACTAGTGAAGCTATTGGAGGCGTCCTCATAGGGTTGTCGTTCTGGATAACGGGTAAAAAATTATCTAACTATAGGATAAGGAAATATCTCTACATCTCTGGCTGCGGATATGTGTTGTTATTTACTTCCAATTATGTAATTAATGTAACCAATCTTACTTATCCACCATTTGGGATTTCTGGAATCCCGTATGTTGCCCTGGCATCGTATCTTATTTTCATTGGAATCTACTACTCGGCAATGTCTGTCGCACAAGATGTTGAAATCCGCAAGTTTATCAAAAGATCGGTTCTAGACAAAGGAATAGTTGGCTCTATAGGTAGAGCGGAAAGTTACCGACAGATAGAAAGCAGGATTATCCACACAACTAAAGAACACTCCAAAGATATTGAGCAGCAGACAGGGATAGAATCGAATGTTCAGGAGAGCGATATTAAGGAATACATCGAACAGGTTCTCTCCGAGATTAAGAAGTCACATCGCCCAACGTAGTTAAATGATTCGGAAGCCTAGAACTAAAGAACTGCGAGAAGCGAAACTGAAAATTATGACAAGTTTCAGGTGTCAGCGGTCTATACCTAGGTGAATTTGATGTTGTACTTTGCCTGAGTATGATATCCATCATGTCTTTCTCCCTCAAACTCAATATCATAAGTTGCTGGTTTGTTTGGTGGCTTTAACAAAAGATAATATCCGCCGGCGACCGCCCTACTGCTTCCAGGTTTCATGGGTGGCTTAAATTTGTTAGCTAATGTACCTGCACCTCCAGGAACGTCAAACATAAAGTCAGGCGACTCTGCATAGTACTTTGAGAGCTGACCAGTACCATCAAGTTTAATATCATGAGTACCGTCACTGATATGAGCCCTTAGTATTTTTGGGCTGGCGAGGGCGGTTTGCATCTTATTCCGCCTTTTTATTTCGGTATCTAAATTAGGAAAATCAGCCTGTGCATATATCTCGCAAAGGACCGGAAAGAATACTGCGGAATCATTGAAAATACCAATCTGTGGTTGTGCAGGGAGAGGAGGATTCACTCCCTCTACATTACCTAGAAGAAATAGGAACATACCAGATAGTTTCGGGGGCATACCATTCAGTGTAATTATATAATTCCACCAAGTAGCTATCAGATTGCTATAATTCGATCCAATGAACGTTCTATCTGGCGGCATTATAACATCGCTTTCTATAAATGACATGGCTTCAGTATCAAACACTAGTATAAAAATATTAATTGGGCCAAATTTGGCCACGAATCAGCCAATGGGAACATGTATTGAAACGTCAGTTCTATTCTTGTTCATATTCGGGGCACATCATATCTGAACCAGATAATGGTTAACTAGAACAGATATACATCAGTCAAAGGAGTTGTCAGAACGGTGATTATCCTGTTGGTCTTAATACAGAACCTGACAAATCAAATTTGAGTAGCCGCGTAATTATGTTCACTACTCTTTTAGAAAGGCAACTGAAGTTGTGTTGAGGTTCTAGCATTTTAAATTTATCAAATCAGGTCCCTCTTCCTCGCTATGTCAACCACTTTTTCATCGTTAATAGGGCTAAAGTCTTGATAAAACTGTCCTACAGACTTAAAAGTAGTAGAAGGAGTCATAGTAGCTTCGACATGGTTTGCTTCAGGTATCAAGCTCTTCAAGGTTTGTCGTGGAATTACTGGAGCAGCTATTATCAAGTACTTGGGATTATATCTTTTTATCGACCTTGCGGCGGCAGTAAGGGTCGCACCGGTCGCGGCGCCATCATCTACTAGAATAACAATTTTATCTATAATACCATGATCGTATGATGTTTCAGCTCGATACATCATACACCTACGATTAATTTCCTCTCTTTGAACTAGTATCTCGTTTTCAAGGTAGTCATCGGATATATTTAACTTGTTTATCATTTTTTTATCTATATAAGTAGTGCCATCTTCCATAATAGCTCCAATCGCATTTTCTTTGTCGTTGGGAGCCAAAAGTTTTTTCCCGAGAATCATATCAAACTTTGCTGATAACTTTCTTGCTACAACATCTCCTATTATTGCTCCACCGCGTGGAATACCTAATACTAGTACTGAATTTGAGATGTTGTCTGTCATCTTTAAAGCATTTTTTAGCTTACTTTCTAAGAGATCTGCCAAAATATCAGCTGCGCCTTCACGATCCCTAAATTTTAGATGTATATTTGAAATAACCCGTACAAAGCCATACACATCAGATATGGATTCTATGATTCTTCTTACAAGTTCCAAAATTCTAATTCTAATACTGTTCTCTTTTTTCAGCATTGTGTTTTCACTGTCCGTAACCAAATATTTTTGGAACCATTTCGCAGCAAGCTGTGCGACTTGTTCTATCTTCGCTGGTTCGTCAAAGTTGTGAGCTGTATCAGAGATAATGTTTAACTCTTTGACGCAATGTAGCTTTCTCAGCACTTTTTCATTCAATGCTATTATCGGCTTATCATGTTCTCCCACGATAAGAAGTGTGGGTGATACGATCTGTTGTAGAGCAGACATAGGTTCAGCTAAATCTGTTCGACCTCCACGACAGACAATTGCCTTTATCGTATCCTTACGTCTATGTGCAGCAGTTAACGCTGCAGCTGCCCCTGTGCTTGAACCTAAATAGCCTACGACAAGCTCTCGAGTATTAATATCTTGCTTTAACCAATCAGTTATCGCTATTAATCGGCTTGTAAGTAGTTTGATGTTGAATCTTAAATGACTTGTTCGCAAATCTATTTCCTCTTCATCTCCCGTAAGAAGATCTGTCAACAGTGTGGCAATTCCAAAGGTGTTAAGTACTCTAGCAATGTATCTGTTTCTAGGACTGCTTCTACCACTACCAGTGCCATGTGCAAATAGAACAATCCTGTTCGCATCTTCAGGAATATTAAGAATACCCACTAGAATGGTTTTGTTATCCGATGATTCTCTTTCAGGAACAGGTATCTCGACTGTGAATTCCTTGACCAATTATACGCTATGCACTCCTCGTAGTAGATCAAGCCAATATATAGGCTGAGAAACGCTTGTTTTCAAAGAAAAGGCAAATGTCACCTCCTTTCCAGCTACTGTTATTTCTGGATGTAACTATGAATCTTGTGAAGAATAGCTTAGTAGGTCTTTCAAATCATTAATACTCTAGTACCAAACTTGATCGTCGCTTCTTAAGTGATAATACTTTAAAAAAATTATTTATCTATTTATCTAGTTAAACACCTTATTTGTCTATCCAGCTCTAACGGATAGGTCCACTGGATTTTTTAGCCAATATCGTTATGGCTACGTCTTAAGTAGATGTAGTTTGAATCAAAGTACTGCTTGCGGAGTACGGATGGACGATATCCTGCGAGGGACACTATCAAGTAAACTTACATAATGAGACAGCACAAAAATCCGCTTTATAGAGCCGCAGCTTTAGATTCGGAAGAAGATGGTGTTAAGAATAAGAGTAGAACTCTAAAATATGACAAGGAAAAATAAAGTGACGCCGTTAATACTACATGTATAGTACAATTTACCCATTAGCTTACTAGTCGAATAGTCCAAAAATCATCTGACAAATTCTGATCAAGAAGGTAGGCATAGGGCATTGTAAAATAGCCTTTCATTCCCCATCCTGTTCCCCACGAATTCCTTACTATAAAGTGGCTTTGTGAATCGTCGTATCCTACTGCCAGTACAGCGTGACCGCCAATAACATTTTCTCCTGCTCCTGGCATAGGAGCGTTTCCTGTCTGTGCTACTTCTGGACTTTCAAAGCTGTCGTACACGGTAAAACCAAGAACAAAAGGATTGCCAGAGGCCAGACATCCTTTCATTTGATTCAAAGTTCGCACAACTCTTTGATATGAAACTGCTTTGTGTTTAATAGCATCATCATAGCATTTTTGAGGAGGCTTGTCAGCAAATTTGTTAATATCATAAGGCCACTCATCTTCAGGACAGTCACCCTGACTAGCAACACTTTTAATTCCATCTCTTATTTGAGCACCTGAATCCGAATCCGCTGTTCCTTCCATGTCTCGCTCATTGTAGTAAATAAAAAGTCTGGATGGCATAAAATCTTTCTTCTTTTGTTTGATCAAATCAAATTCTATTGAAGCTGCAATAGAATTTGCAGTGCAGCTGCCCAGTTGCCCTTGATCATATACGGGAGGACATTGCTCTCTTAAATCGACTTTTGGAGGTAGACTTGTCACAACTTGCATTGGAGCAGCATAAATGTGGTCTCTATGATCTGGCAGATCTGCTACCCAACCGTATCGTTTTATTTTCATAATATTTTATGTTCTAGCAGAAGGTAATATTTAACGATATATCGTATTTTGGCAAAATCGGAAGATTGTCTACCCGCACGATTAGCCTCGAGTTATGCCTGTATCCAGACAACGCTCTTATTCTGAAGTTTTTAATACTTTACATCGCACATAGGAAGCAGAGCTAGTCTAAATATCGGTTAGTTAACCCATAAATTTCAAGATTGTGTTAGGAACTATGTGATTTACCGATATCTGGAGAAAATATATATGTCATGCAAGCAAAAACAAACTGCTCTATCGATGGATTATCATAGGTGTTTCATCATTCCCGAATACATTCACAAACACATAGTTGAAAATGGAACACAAGAGCAAAAGAGGAAAGCCTGGCAAAGCCTAATTCTTACTGAACAACTACGAGGACGAAGGAACCTTGCAGGGTCAATGCATACACTCTTTGCTGTTGCAGATAAATTGCATCGTACCATATTCGATGCCCAAAATTCAGAATCTCTTCCTGGAAAGTTGGTCCGCAGTGAAGGAGGCAAATCTAAAGGAGGGCGTCCAGTGACAGAGGCATATGAATATTCTGGCGACACATACAACTTTTACAGCCAAGTATTTGAAAGGAACTCTGTAGATGGCAAAGGCATGAGATTGGATTCTACTGTACACTACGGTGAAGGTTATAACAACGCGTTTTGGAACGGAACCCAGATGGTATATGGTGATGGTGATGGCCAAATCTTTAATCGATTTACAAGCTCCTTGGATGTTATTGGACATGAGCTAACCCATGGAGTTACCCAATACGAGGCTGCTCTTGAATACCAGGATCAACCTGGTGCGTTGAATGAAAGCATGTCAGATGTATTTGGATCGCTTGTAAAACAATATGCTCTCAAACAAACAGCTGAAAAGGCAGACTGGCTGATTGGAGCAGGTCTCTTTACCAGAAAGATCAAAGGGATAGCTCTACGATCAATGAAGGCTCCTGGGACAGCATACGATGACCCAACAATCGGAAAAGACACACAACCAGCTCATATGAAGGACTATGTGAAGACCTCAAGTGATAACGGTGGCGTGCATATTAATTCTGGCATTCCTAATCATGCTTTTTACTTAACTGCAATGGAGATTGGGGGTAAGGCATGGGAAAAGGCCGGTAAGATATGGTATATTACTTTGAGGGATAGGTTAAGAGAATCCTCTGACTTCCAAGAAACCGCAAATCTTACCTTTGACGTAGCAGGTAGTCTCTTCGGAAAAAACAGCAAGGAACAGAAAGCAGTATATACTGGTTGGGATGGTGTTGGTTTAGCACCAAAGTCAAATAAATAAATAATAAATCGGAGTTTTTAATATAAGATCAGTGCTAATTCATTAAATGAAGGTATATCTTGAGCGGAGTGGCGGCTTTGCAGGAATGGTCACTTCGACTACTTTGGATACTCAAACTCTTCCTCCTAGTGAAGCCCATGAAATTCAAAACTTGATAGAGAACTCACACTTCTTTGATTTACCTTCAAGGTCACCTCAGTCTTCGAAATCAAAAAAAGGTGCAGCTGACTACTTTATATATAAGATTACGGTTCAAAACGATGAAAAAGAGCATACTGTGCAATTCAGTGATCTCAACATGCAATCAAAGGTTAAACCGCTTATTGATTTTTTAGTAAAGCATAGTCAAAAATAGAAATGCTAATGATGCGTGAGTCATCCATTTCTTTTGGATCTATAGTCATCCAAATGTATTTTGAAATGCCGTTTTAATCAGTAAAACAGAATCCTTGAAATAGAAATTGATATTACTAATTAAACTAAATAGCGACAATTCTAGTTACCATCAGCCATTATGTCTTTTTGATGTAATATCAGCGGCGGTTTTTCTTCTACTGCCTGGGAATCTGGTAATTGCTCATTTTGATCATCAAATATATTGATACTTTCTGACATACTTGTTATTCCTTGGGTTTCTTCCAGCTCGCCAGCCTTATTGGATACAGCTTGGATTGCGGCATCTCCTATCCGCTCAATTGTTTTCAGAGTATTTTGCTGTATTACACTGATTGATTTCTTAATGCGTTCTTCTTCCTTTTTCAAAGATTCAATCTCACTTTCTCTCCAAGATTGCTCCAGCCTCAGATCCTTGACTTTCTGACTTTGTTTTTCTATCGCTTTTCTAATACTTCCATACTGCTCAACATCCTCGGCTAAGGACTCGATAGTTATTACTTCTCGATGCTTTTCTAACACATCATTCCAACGCAATATATCCCACTTAGGTACACCAAGTATCAAGCTCATACCGTCAATTTTCATTCTTTTCAGTTCATATTCTTGCATCAGGTTTTGTATTTTTCGTTCCATATGGCCTGGTACCAGTTCTAGCGGAAGAGATTGAGATTTTGAAATATTAAACAGTTGGATCAAAAGTTCGCATATTTTTTCCTGAGGCAAACCACTTGTAATACATTTCTTTTGAATGCCAGTTAGAAGCTTTTCAACTCCTCGCGTGTTTCCACCTGCCCTCTTGATTCTATTAACCAACCTAGCGGCGTCCGCACATTCAATCAGATTTATACCCAGTTTCCTAATCTGTACACTTAGTTCCCTTACAGGTTCAATATCTATATCCACAAGACCTTGTCTCCATTCCTTGACAATTGAGCTGACAGTTCCGGCGCCTATCGTTTTGACCTCTGCGATTTTGTCTCTAGCCATGCCAGTTAGCCAAAGCTCGATGACTCCTGCCTTCGTGTCTTCATCGATCTTGAGGGGCATATTTTTAATAATCTTATAGAAGAAAGCACTATAAAAATCTTACGTTATAACCTACTTATTATAATGTATCATTTCCGTCAGATCGGCGTCAGATTAACGTTGAAATCTTGTCAGATAATGGGAATAGAGAAATTTTGGTCACAGTGGTAAGCCGTTTTTGCCTTCCATAGACCCACGCTTTTATCTCTACCTGACCGAAATGATTCATTTTTCCATCCCGTTTGACGTTCATTTGACGGACGTTGGAACATTCTGGAGAAAGCTACCAATTTCATTCCAATCGATAAAATGGAAGAGATAAGCAAGTTTTCAGGGAAGGGGCGAGATAAAGCTTATTTATTTATCATTTGCTTGTAATTTGTAGAAGGGCTGATGCAGACTTGGACAATCTCAAAGTGTCTTTTTCTGCTCATACTTCTTTTATTTATCTGTGTTCCTGCCTGGACGCCAAGTACGGTATTTGCTGTATCTCCTGCTTTTGGGCGTCAGGAGATCAGTAATCCCTGGTCCCACTGGACTAACATGCAAACTGGTAACGAAACCAGTACAGGACCTGAATATACCAATATACATTCAGTCACTTACTCTAGTGATGGTAGGTTTCTAAATGCCACATTGTGGTTTCCTTCACTAAAAGGATTGACATCATTCCACGGGAAACCTTCAGCGGATGTTATATCATATGGAGTCATGGTTGATTCTGATCTAGATGGCAATTCTGGATTTCAAGGAGTTGACTATGAGCTTCAAATTAATTGGAACAACAATACTAAAACGTGGACTCGATCGTTGATAGAGTACGCCGCTGATGGCAATTCAAAGGCAATTCTACCAACTGCAACTAACTTCACCGGCTTCACAGAGAAGGATAAAAACTATGTCAAACTAGATTTAGACTTAAAAGCCATGCTTTATCCGCCTAAGTACAGAGTATTTTTCTATGCCTACTCTTTAGAAGATAACAAGAATTGGCTCCTGGACGCGGTGAGGTGGATATATATTCCACCGCCTGAATTTTCCATGTCTAGTTCACCTAATTCATTGGATATAACGGCGGGCGAGAAGGGTAATATTGAGCTAAATGTCAATTCAAATACAGGTTCTCAGCCGACTGTTTATCTGGACATACCATATCTGCCTAAAAATATTGGAGTGGAATATGAAAATGGAAACAAGACATTAAAGATGCCAACGTATAACGTGGCTAAAACTACACTGACTATTGATAGTACAGCCAATGCGAGGCCCGGTCTTCACACAATAGACATATTTGGAAATGTAGTTTATCAGCCTCAGTATTTCAAACCTCCGTTTAGCAAGTCTCCGATAATAATCAAGCCCCAAAATATAACAACGAAAACAAGTTTTAATATAAAAATACAAAAACCCATGGAACCGTTAGAGAAAGTCCAACAAGTATGGAGTCAAATAGGCGGTGTTTTTAGCTTCATATACGTCCCCGCTGTAGCTATTTTTGGATGGTTGCTTACTAAGCACGCAAAGAAGAGAAGAGCTAAGAGAAAAGAAAAAAGTAAAAGTACGCACTAATGTGGATAGTTCATAATCGATAGAGTGTGTTCTTCAATATTAGAAAACTCAAAAAAAGTCATCCTAGTTATTTACAGTTAGAAAAGATAAGTTGTAAATAAGCTATGTATATCATACTGGCATGACTCTTTCTTGCTAACGGGCTAAACTTGAGCCACTTGAGTTTGTTGAGTTTGTCGAGTTTGAGCTATTCGTTGGAGGAATAGGTGCATCAAGAAATGCAAGTGACGTTTGCAAGGGAATTGACATTATACCATACATCGAAGCTAATATACCAATAACCATTGCAGCTATACATAAGTCCACAGTTGTAATATCGATCTTCATTGATGTAATCAGATCTATGTACTCAGCCTTAAAATACTTTCATTACTTGGAAGCACAGATGAGCCTTGGTTACAACCTTGGTAAAGATTAACTTCATGTTTGTCCCAATGCTTGATTTAATTCGATGGATTTGCCCTAATTCGTTTGGGGCCGAATACAAAATGGCAGCGACAGATGCTTGCAAGACACTTCTGATGCAGATACTTGATATGGCTCTATCAGCAGATATCGCTAACAACAGTTAACTGGAAATAATGGTAACCGTGTCCGCAATTATTATGATAGGATTACTGGCAAACAATACATATTATGAACTTTCAGAAACCGACTTAGATAACAATAAAGATCTTGTATCACAGAACTCTCAATTAGCCAAAGTCATCTTTACGATATCTTCTCTAAAATTTCTTCTTATTCTATTGAGGGCTCTTTGTATTTCTCTTATTCTCTGTTCTACACTGCTTTCTATTGTTCTAATATCTACTGCATTGTATACATGGTAATATCCTCCTCCTTCCAAAGTCCTAGCTTCTTTAGTGCAAAGGTTTAAGCTTACCAATTTTTGCAATGCTCTAAATATAGTACCTTTATCTTTACTTAATTTATTAGCAAGGTATTCCAATGTCGATGGATTACTGGATTTTAGCAAAACATTTAGTAGGTTTATTTCTGATGGTGACAGGTTATACAGACAACAAAATACATCCTTACATGAACAATCTGTACGCATTAAAAGGCCTAAAGAAGAATACGATGCCCTATCTGATATCATATAGATTTCGTCCTCATCTACTCTATTGGCTATCGCAACTAATAAGGTTTTGTACAGTATTGCCAAAATCCCATAATACTTAATAACGGGTTTATTCATAGTATTGTACGGTGAAATCAAAGACATGCAAAATTGGGATGAGGAATTAAACGAGATAATGGAAAAAAAGAAGCAAGATTTAGCCAAACAGAATAGTAGTAGTGGTAATAGTAACAATAGCGATACTGCAGTTACTAGTAAAGTAGCGATTTCTACACCTGTCCAGTTGAACGATAGTAATTTTACTGAAGCCGTAAACAAGTATCCTTTGATAGTTGTCGACTTTTGGGCACCTTGGTGTGGACCATGTCGAATGGTGGGTCCTGTAATTGAACAGCTAGCAGGTGAACTTGCGGGAAAAGTTGTATTTGGTAAACTAAATGTGGATGAGAGCCCTGTTACCTCGAATACCTTTGGAATTCAAAGCATCCCTACTCTAGCTATATTCAAAGACGGGAAAGCAGTAGACGGCATGGTAGGAGCAGCTTCAAAGTCACAGATACTGTCAAAGATATCAACACATATGGATGGATCTCCAGCAAGTTAAGGTAGCGGCTGGCAGCAAAATGTATACGTAATGAAGACGATGACGACCAGAACAGATCATCAAATTTTTTTCCTTACAATAAACTAAGTATCGCATATCAAACAAAATTACAAAAACCGTAAATGCCTGCCTGCACTAACAGCACACATTAGTATAAGAGAAAAAAAGATAGCATAAGGCATGGTGTGAATAATAATAAACATTTTTGAATCATTAACTAATAGATTTTATTTAAAGTTCAAAGATAGGAGTTCGGCAGCAAATCTATTAGCCCAAGCTTTAAAGGATCGGCTCAGGGTTTTTGGTAATATTCCTGATGATAATAATGGTAACACAGGCATTACTGTATTAGGTATTCCCAGAGGTGGAGTAATAACTGCTGATACCGTAGCAAAGAAGCTGTCTACTCCTAATTTTGATATTCTAGTACCAAGGAAGCTTCCAGCACCCCAAAATGAAGAGCTTGCAATAGGTGCAACAATGGAAGATGGTAGTCCTTATCTTGACGAAAAGATTACTGATGCTCTCAATATATCACAAGAATATATTGAAAAAGTCAAGATAGAGCAGATCGAGGAGATAAAACGTAGGAAGGCAGTCTATCGTAGGCCAGAATTAAAATATGATTTTAATGATAAAATAGTGATCTTAGTTGACGATGGAGCTGCAACTGGTGCTACCATTATTGCTTCAGCGAGATGGGTTAGAAAAAACCATAAGCCAAAAGTATTGATAGCTGCTTTGCCTGTAGCTCCGAAGGAAATCGTATATTTACTAAAGGATGAAGTAGACTATGTCGAGGTAGTCACAAGCCCACCTACCTCTAGATTCAAATCCGTTCAGCAATACTATCAAGAGTTTAATCAGGCTACAGATCAACAAGTTATTCAAATTATGAGAAGCAGGAACCTCATATAATAAAAAAATGGCCTCCCGTTTTGTCGCGATAACACAATTGCAAAAAGACCCGTGTTTGAGCCTGAAAATGAACCATATACTATATAAGCAATAGTCTATCCCTGCATTACATTAGAAGACAATAATAAACTGGAGCAGAACGAACAAAATAATGTTTTTCCAGAAGATAAACAATGACTGATATTATCGAGTCTCACTTACAAATAAGCAGACTACATGGTACTCGTACTACTCACAGCTGTAAAGAAGGTAAATTCGCATTCTCATTTCGCCTAAAGCTTATATACTTATTTTCGCTTAAAACTTGGTTCATCAGATTGTTATTTTCTTCTTCAATAAGTTAATTTCAGGATGGTTGCAATATAAGGGAGGGCTTAGCTACATTAGAGTGGAAATTGGTACTAAAAGATCAAAAGGTTGCAGTTGTTACTGGTAGTTCAACTGGAATTGGATTTGAGACTTGTTTGTTGTTTGCTCGCAATGAGATTCGCACCTATGCTACAATGAGAGATTTGATGAAGGCTGACTTAATTAAAGACATTGCAGAAAAAGAAAATCTGCCGCTGAAGGTCATCCAACTGGATGTAGATAAAGACGACTCAGTAGCAAAAGCCTTCAAGCAAATATGTGAAGATGATGGTAATGGAAGAATGAGAATTGACATTTTGGTAAATAACGCCGGCTTTGGCCTATTTGGTGCCTTAGAAGATCAAAGTATTGACGATATCAAAAAACAATTTGAAACAAATCTCTTCGGAGCAATTAGAACTATTCAGCACGTACTTCCTATTATGAGGGATCAAAGAAGTGGAACTATCGTTAATATTTCCTCGCTGGCAGGTTATATTGGATTTCCTGCATCATCAGTTTATAATAGTACAAAGTTTGCATTAGAAGGATTGAGCGAGTCTTTAGCTTATGAGATAGAACCGTACGGAATTAGTATGATACTCATCGAACCCGGCGTAGTTAACACCAATTTCGTAAAAAATACTATAATACCAGATAACACCCAGTCGATTTCATCATATCTATTGTCATACTCTTTAGCGCCTTCTCCTTCAGCATCGCTGTCAACGGATGCCGCTGCTGCTGCTGCCGCCTCTTCCTCAACTACCCGTAGTGCTAAAAATTCAGACAATCCTAAAGCCAACATAGAAACTACCGAGTACGCTCATGTGGTAGAAAGGTTTCTATCTCACTACTATCCGGCCATGAGAAATGCACCAGGGCCTAAGGAAGTTGCTAAAGTGATACTAGAAAGTATTAAGGCTTCAGTAGTTTCCGCTAATAATTATAATAATTTCATTAGATATCATGTTGGTGAAGATGCAAAATTCTATGCAGATGCAAAAAGGAAAATGAGTGATTCGGAATTGCATACTTTTGTAGCCAAAAGAATACTCTCATAGCATGCAGATAACCAAGATTGGTTTAGCCTCTTGCTGGTATGGCTGTCTAGCAAATCTAATGTTCCAATGATTCTGTGGCTTGTGATCTTTTCCTATCCATACAATGACTAGTTATGCTCGATTGTATGGACATCCAGCTACATGCATCTCTCTCTATAAATCTGCTAGAATGATTTGAATTGGGTTCACAAATAGTGAGACCGGAACAACAGGTCATGGCTGACAAGCATGGCTACAACAATAAAGTTTCTTGACATACTTATGGATAATATCCAAGTTTAATTATCCCCACAATAACAAGTGATTAGTTTATAATGCCAGATCCCAATGCCAGGCGCTTGTTGTGGTATCTATTTGCCGGTTCAAAAGGTGGCGATAACAGAATAAAGATCATTGACTTACTGAAGGAGCGTCCATATAATATTAATCAGCTAGCAGAAGCTTTGGGACTTGATTATAAAGCAATCCAGCATCATATCGTAACACTTGAAAAGAACAACCTAGTGAGCAAAATGGGCGAAAAATATGGAATTTTATATTTCATATCAAATTATCTGGAAGCTAATATAGAATCATTCAACGAGATAAGATCAAAGATAAAAAAATAAAGTTAGTAAATCATGAAAAGATATTGTATTTTGATCTTGGATGATCACCCATTTTATAAAAAATATGGAATAGATCTGGAAAAAAGTAAATAAGAGAAGCCAAACTGAATTTCTTTTGCTATTCAATGGATCCTTTGATGGGTACAAGTGCGGTGGTAGGACTGGCAAATATAGGCGTTCTAACAGCGCTGCTTATTATTTATTTAAGAGTATACAAGAACACTAAAGCAACGTTCACTATAGGTCTTATCTTTTTTGTAGGCCTACTTATGCTACATAATATAATTGCTGTATATGCTTACTTTGCAATGGAGCAACTGTATGCAATAGTCTTGCTCCCTTATTTTGTAGGAATACATATTGCAGAATTAGCCGGAGTATCGGTTCTGCTCAGAGTTACGCTATTGTAAATCGTAACGCATACAGTAGGTTTCCAATTAAACACAATTTCAATAAATATACTCCCTCTTTCCTTACTTCATTAATTTTGACTCATCAAAAATCATAAATCAAAAAATGGGTAAGAAACATAGAATACGTAACAAAGCTGAATTAGAGTAAATAACTTGTTAAAGAATGCTATTCAATGAAGCTTGAGCTGCTTGCTAATGCCACAGTGGTCAATGATGTAATTAGATTTGCTTCTAATCGTCAAGCAAAATAAGTAGAAGAAAAAGGAGAATCAGCAGCGAGGACAATAGAAGAAGAACCCACTACGAAAAACCAAATTTTTTAAAGTGTTTGCTTTTGACAGACAGATTAAATACCCGCTGTACATTATAAAAAACTTATTTGTATCCATTAATCACAATACAATGTCTTTTATGTCAGACGATAACTACTACGAAAAAACAGTTGACATCATTTTTGGTAGATGGAAAAGTCAGATACTATATACGGGGGTTAAACTAGGGGTTTTTGATTGTGTGACATCATCGGATGTCAAAAGTACAGCCGATATAGCAGGTGAACTTGATCTTGATGATAAATTGGCTTATAGGCTTTTGAGAGCATTAGCTTCTATGGGTTTGTTAAAGGAAGAACCTAATCGCCGTGGATTCTCAATAACTCCGCAAGGCGAATTGCTTCGTAAGGATCAGCCACAAACACTAAGAGGAGTAACATTACTAGAGGAAGGTCCGGAGCACTATGCTGTTTGGAAGCATTTACCTACAATGATAAAGGATGGTAAACAGAATTCATTTGTACGCGAATTTGGTTGTAAATTGTTTGAGTATAGAGATAGAAATCCAGATTATGCCCAAGTATTTAATCAAGCAATGAGTAGTTATTCTTCTGCTCAAACTAACTGGGTATTAGAAGCATTTGATGGGTATGATTTCTCTGATATACATCATATATGTGATATTGGCGGCGGCACTGGGCATTTGATCGGCAATTTACTTGTAAAATATCCACATATGAAAGGGACTGTACTAGAGTTAGAGTCAGTGATTAGTAAAAAGGAATTATTATTAGCACCCAAACTAGGAGTAAGTGAGCGATGCTCTTATGTTGCTGGAGATATGTTTTGCAGTAATAATAACAGCCAACTTCCTTCCGCAGATGCATATATAATGAAAATGATTCTTCATGACTGGAGTGATGAGGAATGTGTAGCGATACTGTCGAATATTTATGGATCTTCTCCTAAGCATGCAAGATTATTTATTGCTGAGCATTTAGTTCCTAGTACAAATATACCACATTTTTCAAAACTCTTTGACATACACATGATGTGTGTATCATCTGGAAAGGAAAGGACTGTTGATGAATATTCCAGTTTACTAGAACAATCAGGCTGGAAGTATGTCCAAACCCACCATCCTCATCAGCAGACTGGATTAATTGAAGTAATTGAAGGTACCAAATCATAAACATAATTACTATTGCAAGGAGTCAAAATTAGAATTTAAAGACAATAACAACAAAGACCAATAGATGAAATATTGCTATGATAAATGTCTTGATTGTGGCCGCATTAAACACCTAGAATACAAACGTCAGGCTTTGTAAACACAAATCCTATAGCCAACTTGTCAGAGCAAGGTATGAGGTCAAAGGGTTGAAGAGTATCAACAATATTATCAAACCTCTAATGTTACAAATAGTTGATATTTTTCTAGTATTGTTTTTGATGTCGTTCCAAGATAGAGCTAAGTTTCTTATATTTGACAAGATTTTAAGGTCATACATTCCGTCTTTTGTAACGTCAGTAAAGTCGTCATCTGGTAAACTCATTCTCAGATCAAATCCTAGCATTTGAACACTATATTCTACCTCCCTCCCCTGATTGGTTCTCCGTAGTTTTAGATGCTAAAGTCATTTTTACTTATACGTTTTACGGGTGTGCTTTTGGAGAGCTCTTATCACCTATAGATGGTGCTATTAATATCACATTTGATACAGTGTATATTTGTGAATAGCGATATGAATACAGATACTTCCAAAGGAAATAAGGATTCCAAAGGTAGTAAAAAGAACATAGATGACTCTGCTATTGGTGGGTCTGTAATGGATGTTGGCGATACATCTAGAGATATAAGAGATACTGGCGACGTAGCAAGAGCAAGCATAGCTAAAGGAAGAGGAGCTCAAGAAAGTAGAACTGCGGCTGATATAGCTAAAGGACAAATAGAAAGTGATGAATCTGTAATCCAAGGAACTGCTGCAACAACAACAGCAACAACAACAACGACGACCACAGCAACCCCAAATAGTGCTGAAGATGATAAGGTATCCAAAGACAAAGTAGTCAGTTCTGGGACTTCACTGACCGAAGATAAAAGCATAGATAAAGCAAACATCTATTCCACAGAAGAGACAGGTACAAGGCACCTTGATAGGGCTCAAGAAAGGCCTGTAGAAAAAGTAGAGGATAAAGAAAAGGGTTCTTGGCGAATTAAAGAAGAAGGAGAAGAGAGATGATTACTTTACCCTAAAAAGATCTATTGATTTACATTTCATATTTCATGCAAAATTTGTTGGAAAAAGCATCAGTTATCAACAGACAAAAAAAGAGGCGAATAAGGATAGAACGCCTACACACCTAGCAATTAGTGATTATCTTACTGCCTTTACATGATATCCTGTTTGTTTTCCCTGTCCTGTTCTGAATATCTCTAGTACTGTTTTGCCTTTCTTTAGCTCATCGTATATCTTTGGTACATGTTTTCTTGACAGCTCAAACTTCCTTTCTCTTCTTTGTTGAGGATCTTCTGGATTTGCTATTGCTATCGTAAACTGCACCTTTTTCATAGGACTTCCATTAAAGTCAGTGCTGCCTACTAACTTTATTTTGTCTATGGGTTTGGCCTATCTAATCAGTATAAATAATGAATTGATAAATATATGGTCTTTAATCAATGACTATTACTATTATCTATGATTGATCTTCATCTAAAATATAACTACTTTTATCAAAAATATAAACACACAATACTTTTCAATAAAAATTTAATTCTTGCTGGCGTAGCCGCATTCTTTGCAGGAGCAATCTTTGCTCAAATATACTCAGAACAGGGACGTACTAATAATAATGATCTACTAAATGCACTAGCTACTCTGTCTGTTGAGTATGGAGTATATATTCCTCTATTTGCAGTATTATTTTACCTCGATAATAGACATAGATATGTCCATCCAATGACAGGTCAAAAGGACTATGTACAAATAAGAACAGACATAAAGAAACTTTTTGCTGCATTTTCGATTTCTGAACTGATATATTCGGTCTGCAAGATATTAGTTCAATACTATTTACTTCAAAGAAATATTGAAGCTTATCAGGCTTCTATGTTGGCGGCCATAGTGGCATGGTTAGTATTCCTTGTATGTATCAATTCGAGCATAAAGGCTGTGAAATTATTTAAAAAATCAAACAAATAGCTTTCATTGTTATGTGCTCAAAATCTACTAACTATTCAGTTTTTGTGCTCAAAGTTCAGAAATTTCGTTCGTAAAAATTAGGTGGTTCAGATTTTTAGCTTTATAGTTAGTATCATACCTACCAAGTCTAACATCAAATCTATCCAAAATTTGATTGTGTTAAGTCAAATGATATCTCCTTGTACCCTATAAATTTGATTTGCCTACTAATGCTCCTGTGATATACAATGCTATTTGGTTTGTATCTGATAGGCCAGATGAGACACAGAAATGAACTTCATATAGTAGCAGCGCGGAGATGAAAAAGAATCAGACAAACCAGACTCTGCCTCTGCTAATTTCTTTACCAAAGGTTAGTTATATGGTGATTCTATCTCTATATCACCTATTATTGGTTTAATATGCATAATCGATATTATTATTATTATTGTTGTTGTTCTTTGTTTGGCAGGGTGCAGTTATTTTAGCTTTAAATCCTCTTGTATACTCAGCAATTCTTTACATAGTTTTGAATACAAATCTGGGATAATGTGGAAGTAATTTGGAAATAAGTATAATACAAACTTGGAAGTTGAATTGTTTATTGATAAATGATAATGATGATGATTGTTTTGGCAATGTGAAGGAGGTTATCGAGAACCTACAATGGTAATAGAAACAACTGTATTCGTTTCCGCCCTTGCAGGCCTAGGCTCCTTCTTATCTCCATGTATACTTCCGATACTACCCGGCTTTATATCGTATTTGTCAGGAAGCGCTGCCAATGAAGCCAAAAATTCACAAAAAAGTGAAATGGGAACCACAGGTTATGGCGACAGCGGCGGTGCTGCTGCAGGTGCTGAAATTAGCAGTAGTAGTAGTAGTAATAGTAGAACTATACAACCAGTAGCTCTTAAGACATCAGCCAGACTCAACATTTTCCTCAACACTGTTTACTTTGTTCTTGGTTTTTCATTAGTTTTTTCAGTACTGGGAGTACTTCTAAATAGCATTCTTGTAGGTGTTGGAAGCGGATTTCAACATTCGCTTACATCAGCTGGCGGACTTGTGATAATTGGATTTGGGGGATACCTTATTTTATCTACTAAACTACGAACCCTAAATTTTGAGAAGAAGATGATGACAAGACTGCCCAGATTCAAGACAAGTTATATTACATCGTTTGTATTTGGGGCTGCATTCGCTGCAGGTTGGACTCCGTGTGTGGGACCAATTTTGGGAAGTACTTTTGCACTTGCGGCTAGCCATCCTGCGGCAGCCTATAATTCACTCTTGGCATACTCATTGGGATTAGGAGTACCGTTTCTGATTACAGGTGCTTTCTTTTCGCGAGCTACAGGTCTAATTAGAAGAATGGTAAAGCATCTAAAGTACTTTAATTTGGCAATGGGTGGGATATTGATCATTGTAGGTATACTGCTGTTTACAAACCAATTGATACTTTTAGCCAACTTTCCACTTGTTAATCAGGTGGTCAACCTTGGGGGGTGAATTTTGAGACATGAATAAAATAACACGCAATTTGTTTGATATGAATAAAGACAATCTCAGCGCGTTAATTATGGCTATTGCGGTAGTGGCTTTGATAGCCGGATTCGCAGTGTATTTCAACAGTCCCAGTCTTAACAAGGCATCGACGACATCAACACAACGTCAAGTAGAAAAATTGGTATCAGCGGCAACTATTAAGAATGGTTCGCTAGTCACGATAAAGCTTGATAAGAATCAGTTCCAGAATATTGACAAGTCACAATTTGTAAAAGGCCCTGAATTTGCTCAAATAAGTGGCTACATCAATACGCCTAATAATAGTCCAATAACACTTTCATCCCTCAAAGGAAAAGTCGTTCTCGTAGATTTTTGGACATACAGCTGCATTAACTGTATACGTACTATTCCCCATCTTAATGATTGGAACCAAAAATATGCGGATAAAGGCCTTGTAATAGTTGGTGTTCATTCACCTGAGTTTGAGTTCGAAAAGAACTATGGCAACGTCAAAGCAGCTGTACAAAGATTTGGGATAACTTATCCAGTGATACTGGACAGCGATCATGGAACTTGGAATGCGTATGGAAACCAATATTGGCCTAGAGACTATTTAATTGACAGCCAAGGATACATAAGAGATAATCATATAGGAGAAGGTGGTTATGACCAGACAGAAAAGGCAATTCAGTCGCTGCTAGCAGAGCGGGCGTCTCAAATGGGTATGAAAGAGATAAGCTTCAACACAAAGCCTACACAAATTAAACCAGGAAGTTTACAATCTGTAGATCTAAATCAATCTACAACACCTGAGATATACCTAGGCTATAGTAAGGCAAGGGCTCCGATCGGAAATCCTGAAGGATTCAGACCTGATCAGACAGTATCGTATTCAATTCCATCTAATACAAATTTCCAGCCCAGCATTGTATATCTACAAGGCTATTGGAAGAATAATCCTGACAATATGGAATTACAAAGTGATACAGGGCGTATTGCTTTGATATATTATGCAAAGTCTGCTAGTATAGTGGCAGGAGGAAAAGGAGGAGGTGTTGTCTCTAATGACAATGACAAAGCAGCTGCAGTAGCAGTAGGGGGAGGAGCAGGAGCAGGACATGGACAAGAACATGCACCAGCTGCAAATTCAACAGCAGGCAGAATAAACAATTCATTGGGAGAAGATCTTGCAGCTGATGGTAGTTTTAGAATTGACGGACAGAGGCTGTATAATTTATCAATGCATACTGACTACAATGTTCACTCCGTTGTAATAGATGTTAAAGGCAAAGGATTCCAATTGTATACTTTTACATTTGGATAGGAACGCATATTCCCTTTTTCGGTATAGACACATCTTACGACATGATAAATGCAAAGATACTGAGAATAAAATACAAACTGCTAAAAAATTCACGCTATAATTATCATATGCAAGAATATTACATCTTGGACTAGTTAGTTGCCTATTATTCCGAATTTCATAAAGAAGAGGAGATAACTAACTGCCTATGTGAACAGTAGCTTCTCCTCCTCTTCCTCCATTCATGCTATGATCGCCACTACCACTGCGAGGCTCACTACTTCCTGTACTACCTCCACATCGGTTTCCGATAGTTGAATGATCGCTCGCAAAACATGAGCCTCCTGGCCCGATGTCACCGCTTATTGCATTACCAGTATCTCCGCCGCGGCCGCCGCTGCCACCAATAGCACTGCATGTGAATAGTCCGCCGCATATGATGGTGTCAGCAAATGCACTATGAATTGATGCTATCAATCCAATCATGCATACAGATATCGTAGCTGCTGCTATCAGTGATCCAGTCATAAGTTCACGTGAGTTCTTTTTGATCATTTATATGAAACAATATACACTAGACATTTATTTGAGATTTTAAATCGAGTTATATATCATAAAAAACTAGAAGTTAAATATATATCATAAATTTAATTTAACTTTGAGCATATTGTTTATTTAATATCATTCATAAAAAAGTTTTCACAGATGGAATTAGTTTGTTGAATCTAAGCCGATGGAGAATGTGCAGTGAATGCTACTGCTCTCCAATACATAAGAATTTGGCAGATTCCAATAACATGACTTTTTGAAAATTTTCGCTATCTTTAGATTACTAAAGCTACTGCCTCTTAGCCAGAACAGAGTTCTTATAGCCTATTCTCTAGTGCACTGACACTCTATCTGAGTTCTCGTATCTCTAAATCTTTTTCTCCCTTAATAATGCGGCAATTAGTTTTCCATTATGGATAGGCCATGATGTTTATTTTATTGCTTATAGTTGGTAAGGTGGGATTTCTCCTGGCTGCCTGCTCTGGGTTCCAGGCTCCTTTTAACAAAAGATCAAACACACTTTTTGTGCCCAGATCCAATAATGCCACTCGCAGCTCTGTCCTTGGCTCTGATATTATTTCTTCATATAATAATTGACTAAATGATGGTGTTGCTCTTCCTATGGGTAGTCACCGCTCAATCTAAAGCATCATTGCCCGGTCTTTATCATACACATTGGAGTCCTTGCGTATTGATACTTGTGTGGCTTTGTTGTACTAACAGTAGAGAAGGGACACGGACAACAGGTATACTTGGTATCATTTGAATAATTTTGTTGTATCCTCATATCCATCTTGTATTAGCTGCTGTATAGTGGCTGTGGAATAGTCGAGCATCTTGTTTGAAATGTCATATTCAATATGATTTGTTCTTTCTATTCTTATTACATTTACATCAAATCTTCCATTTATCAAATTTTTATATTGTCTTTGTTTTCCTGTACGATGTCTGCCTCTCCTTGTTGTCTTCGAGAGAATAGTATCTATTTCGTCTTGCTTTATGTTGTGTTTTTTTGCAAGCTCTATAAATTCCTCAACCAAGCCTACATAATCTGACACTATGTTTGCAGATTTTTCATCATAGTCTGTCTTATCGTTTAATAATAAATCCTCTTTTCTATCTATGGCAGCGTCAAGATCCCAAGCGACACTGCCTTCTTTTGTGGGCCACACATCTATAATATAGACATCCAAGTCTGGAACTGGCGCATCATCTTGTTCTTTGCCTCTTACTCCAAACCAATAATCTTTATGTGATTGTATTAGTTCTCGTAGTGGGGTATTACTCAAGATCCCGCCGTCCCAGAAATAACGTGGAACTCTGTCAAAAATAGCTTTACCGTCGTTATCCAATGTTTTTAATTTACTAACGTCAGGTATCTTTGCATAATCATAGTTAATCGGTAATGAACCGCTTGCCATGGCGTAATCTAATGTTATACCGTCAGGGTAGATTACTGTATATTCATACTGACCTTTCTTGGTATCATTATCACGTGGTATAACAAAATCACCGTACCCAGATTCTCTTACTGTGCCTTGTTCGTCTTTTGGATAGCTATCAAATGTTACAGCTGCTGATTCTTGTACATCTACACTAACCAATAAAAGCCTGGGCTCATTTCGATCAAAACTTGTGGCGATAGGAAACTTTGCAAATCTCTCCAAGCTTTCTCTTAATGGTTGATTACTGTAGACATACCATGTGTTGTTCGGTGGAATAAAGTTATCAAAGAACCTGTCATCTACCCGTGGAGATCCGTTAAATGGTAAACATGGTGTAGAAAATTGAGGTAAATACACATGTGGAACTCCAGAACATAGAAATTGCTTTGCGGAATAGTATCTTCGAGCGGTTTCCCCATCCGCTACATTCGGATACATGTCTTTTTGAATATCCCATTGCGAAACCCAATCTTTGTTGTTAGGATTATATGGATACCAGTATCTTAAATCTGGATCAGTTGATACATACTTCCAAAAAGCATTGAGCTTATCTACGCTTCCTTGCCAAGTTCGATTTTCCATAACGTGACTAACCAGTATGGCTCCATTCATCGCACCGCTAGAAGTTCCTGCGATAATATCGAATAATCCAGTTCCATTAGGTGTGTCCTTCTTTGGTAAATTGTCATATAACGCATGAAAGACCCCCGCATCATATGCTCCTAGAGCACCTCCTCCTTGAAATACTAGAGCACGTTGTGTACTATTGAGTGTTTTATTGCTTTTAGACATTATAGCAGCAATATCTCAGCTTGCCTTATTCTTTAATTTTCTTGATAAATTCACAAAATTGATAATAACAGATAATTAATTTTAAAATACCTGTATTACAATAAATTGTGGCATACGAATTTGGTTAACAAAGTTATTATTATTATTATTATTAGAATGCAGGCAATAGATATTGACGCAGAAGGTGTATTTGATTTATGAATATTGGAATGAAGACGCCGAATCCGACCTTGATGTGCTAAATGACTGATAAAACTCAGATGGTTTAACTATCAGCTAATGCGATTACTTTATGAGTATATGACGATGAAATATTATTTGTTAGGTAAAACAGGGTTAAAAGTCTCAGAGCTATGTCTTGGAGCCATGACGTTTGGTCAAGAATGGGGATGGGGTGCATCCAAAGACGAATCTCGTAAAATTTTTAATGCATATGTACAGGCCGGTGGTAATTTTATTGATACTGCTAACAAATATACCGAAGGTACAAGCGAAAAATATATTGGCGAATTTATCGCATCTGATAGAAATAGATTTGTTTTAGCTACAAAGTATACATCCAATACAAGAAGAGGCGACCCTAATGCTGGTGGAAATCATCGGAAAAGTATGGTGCAGTCTTTAGAGTCGAGCTTAGAGAGATTGAATACAGATTACATAGATTTGTATTGGGTTCATGCATGGGATCATACTACACCTATTGAAGAGACTATACGTGCTCTAGACGATATGGTAAAGGAGGGAAAAATTCTTTATGCAGGTATCTCTGACGCTCCAGCTTGGATAGTGTCACAAGCCAATACCCTTGCAGATCTCAAAGGGTGGACTGAGTTTACTGCGTTACAGATTGAATATAGCCTAATTGAAAGAACCCCAGAACGCGAATTGTTGCCTATGGCTGGTGCATTGGATATTGGAATAACAGCATGGTCACCATTGGGAAATGGGATTCTTACAGGCAAATATAACAAAAACAAAGACCAGCTACAGCAGCAGCAGCAACGACAACAACAGCAACAAGAACACCACCCACGAAGTGAGTCATCAACTTCATCAACTTCATCATCGGCGGCTAAGGAATCATCGTCAGCAGCAGCAGCAGCAGCAGCAGCAGCAGCAGAAGTAGTAGAAGGCGGCAGCAGTAGATTGAATATGCTAAAATCTATGTCACCCGATATGATAAATAGCCTGTTATCCGATAGAAATATAATAATTGCAGAAGAAGTCAGCAGGATAGCAAGTGAGATTGGATGCAGTGCAGCACAAGTTGGCTTGAACTGGATTAGACAACAACGACAACAACGACCACGACAACCCATAATACCAATTATTGGCTCAAGGAAAGAGTCTCAGATAAAGGATAACTTAGCATGTCTGGAATCAGAATTGTCAGATGAACAATTGCGAAGATTGAATGAAATAAGCAAAATAGATTTGGGATTCCCTCATGATTTTCTAAAATCTGAAATGATAAGAGACATAATTTATGGTGGAACATACTCGTCGATATATAACCATAGAGAACAAGAACAAGAACACTAAATCCTTTGAAATATACAACGACTTTAATAGTAATTGTAGCAACAGTAGTTACTGACAATGATCTATGCACTAGTGTTTTTTTATCCTGACTAGCACAGACTAATTTTCTATAAATTGACAAAAAGATAGATAGCCTGTCAAAGCATTATATTTTTTTACAAAGTATTATATTTTTTCACTCATTTTAGGTCTAACAGCAAGTACGATCGCTAAGAAAAGAGAAGCGAAGCCGCTGTCCGTAAACCGATTTGAGATGCTTGAAACCTGTAGGTATAGCCGGCAAAAACAACAAAACTGCCTTTCGAACGTAAAAGACGTAACAAAGTTACCTTACCATGTAATGATGTTACATAAGAGATTACTATAGCGATAAGTATAGAACTTTATCGAGACTGAGAAAAGATGGAATTAGTTGCCAATATTATGAAAGCAATTGCCGATGATAAAGCATTAGTTATTTTCAAAACTATCGCTTGTTCGGAACCCAATACTGCGATCCTTATAACCAAAATAAAACTTACACGCAAGCAATATTACTCAAGGTTATCTCTGTTAATGAAGAATGGTTTAATAAAAAGAAAACATGGAAAATATGCATTAACTGCACTTGGTAAAATCATCCATAATTTCGTGCAGAAGATTGAAAATTCGATGACGTACTATTGGAAACTTAAAGCAATTGACTCTGTCGAAGAAACAAGTACACTTTCAAGTGAAGAACTTGCTAACCTTGTAGAAACTCTAATAGAGAGCAACAACGAGATCAAACAATTTCTGCTTGCAAGATGATGATGCCAGCACAAACTAACAAGCCAACAGATTCATCGAAAAGAAAAGTGAGAATTTTGATCGTAGACGATGAACCTGACATTACTCTAGCTCTAAAAATCGGTTTGGAGTATTCCGGATTTATCTTGGCTGACACATTAAACAATCCGGTTTTGGCATTAGAGAAATTTAGAAAGTGGATGTACGATTTGATAATTTTAGATATTAATATGCCAAATATGGATGGGTTTGAATTGTATGCAAAGCTTAGAAATATAGACACTAAAGTCAGGGTGTGTTTTCTGACGGCATTAAGTGATTTGCAAGATTATGAAGAATTCAACGAACAAGCCTTTCCTAAAGATGACCAAAAGTATTTTATTCAAAAGCCTATTGCAATAGACGACTTGATAAAAGTACTACGCCTAATACCAAGATAATCCACACAGTTAACTGGATTCTTTTTTGAAAGTCAAAATAAATATACAGGTATTGGAATACCTTCAGAAATAATGCCAAGGCTATTTACAATTTTCTACTAAATCAGAAAAAGGAGGTGGATAGTTATATTTTTCTAACACTATTGTTGAATCCCAGTTGAATCCCATGGAGGTAGAATATGGGCCCAAAATAATGCTGGTGGTAAGGGATCTACTTTTTACTTTCCGTTCAAGCAGACGGCAGACTAAAATCACTTTAGAATTAATTAAGAACTTCAAGGATAATTTACTAAAATGAAGAGTCGAGGAAATAAGAAGACAGTCGCAGTAGTTACAGGTAGCTCCTCTGGTATCGGGTTTGAAACCTCTTTGTTTTTAGCAAGAAATGGATTTTATACATACGCCACAATGCGCAATCTTGCTAAATCCGATTCAATTATTGATTTAAAACAGAAAGAAAAGCTCCCATTGGAAGCAGTACATCTTGATGTAACAAACGACAAATCCATTAAGGAAGCGATTGGCAAGATAATACATGAACAAGAAAGAATCGATGTACTAGTTAATAATGCAGGATATGCATTAGTAGGTCCATTAGAAGAGATTTCTGTTCAAGAATTCATAGAGCAATTTGAAACAAATGTATTTGGTGTTATGAGAGTCATACAAGAAGTGCTACCTTATATGAGAAAACAGAGAAGTGGCACTATCGTAAATATTAGCTCTGTAGCCGGCATGATAGGATTTCCGATTACCTCTGCTTATGTCAGCTCAAAGTTTGCGCTAGAAGGGCTATCTGAATCTATGGCATATGAGTTAGAGCAATTTGGTATAAAGGTTGTGCTTATAGAACCTGGTGTAATCAAGACTAACTTTAATAAGAATTTAAGAGTAGGAAAAATGGTAGCAAGCACAAATGATTCTACCTCACCATACGCAGAAATAACGCAAAAGAGGATTTCGGGATTTATACCTAGGTTTGAAATGGGTTCTGCTCCAAAAAAAGTAGCAGAGGCTATATTAAAGGCCATCAGGTCAGAAAATCCAGACTTAAGGTATATGGTAGGGGGTGATGCCTTTAGGCTGATGGAAATAAAAAAGAATACTTCTGATGGTGAGTTTAGAAAATTAGTGATGAAAAGCGTTCTGAGATAGGATAGGATAGGACAGGATAAGATAGACTCAGAATGTTGTTTTATTTCTCTTTCATACTGAAATGTATGAGCAACTTACGAATAAGATTAGTTTAGATAATCATAAGATATACCAAGCTAAACAACAAGTTGTTAAATAGTGATCAAACAAATCAGAAACACTCGTTCATGGATGATTTCTAATATATTCAATAATAATGTGAGAGAACTAACAAAATATGATACCTACTCAGAACAGACAACTAAAGAAGTTTTTTGAATAACTTAGCGGAATAAAGATTATCTTGAGGCAGTTTATTAATTAATCCATTCCGGATTCTTCTGCCATTCTATTGATTTTGTATTCTGACCACATTTCTAAATCTGGAACTGGTGCCGCAGATATTATTTGTTCTTCTTTAGCAAGGTGTCTATGTTTAGCTTTTTGTTTTCGTTTAGCTTGTGGTGATAGTATCATTGTCGAGGATGATGGAATGGTAACTTCAGCTAGCGAATTGTTGAGGATCCATCGAATGCTTTTCAAATAGTAATAGTAATCTTTAAAATGAATCATCTTTTTTGATAGTGCTTATTGTAGCATCCCTAATAAAATTCAAGTGATCTTAAACTTGTTGGTTGTTTTCATCTGTCACTCTTATGATCGCCTTCAATGTAGAATCTTTTCCTTATCATATTATCTAGGTTGCTTGCAAATAGATTTCTATATAGAATTATACTACATCTGTTTACTATTTGAAAGTACCTAATCTTTGTCGGGTAGAGGCACCATGCGAATATCTTTACTTTTGTTCTCATTCTATGAGTGGCAACCATTCTCTTTTTGGTGACTTTTTCTTTTGTTTTGAAAAATGTTTTCAGCTCCTTCTTCAGAGAGCTAATTAATGATCATTCCCTCTTGAGTCCACCTTCCTTCTGAAACACGTGGTGAAGTTTTAGTTTACTTTAGCTTAGATTAGATTAGATTAGCTGCGGAAATTGCCTTCCCTGTAATGTCTAAGAAAAATACCTATTAAAGGCAATGTATGTGAAGATTTTATTGACAAAGATACAAGAGTATGATGGCGGCCAAATAATAGCAATAGTAGATTATGCCAAATCGGTTCTTGAACAGTCATCTGAATTGCGTTCCGATTCTATAAAATCCATTCTTAATTTAATATATAGATTAGACAAAATCAACTTGAATAATATTTTTACCTACAAACCTGTAGCTGAAATCAATGAAAAAGTGTGCTCTCATCTAAATGTTTTGAAAAACAAATCAACCCAAGCTTTCAAACCGTTTGTCTCCTATTCAACAAAATCTTTATGTCATTCTATGGATTGAAAGCGTAATAGAACTCTATGAAGCAGGTTGTGTGGATTATATGTTTAATTTTGTATTGGATTCAAATAAAAGAGAAGAAAAGCTTGTTACACCTATTCTAATGAATTTTGATGATAATAAAAACTGTGATGTATTAAGAAAAAGAAGAAATGTTCTTGGGATTCATGTATTTGGTGATGAAAAAGATGGGGAGATCCTTATGATACTCTCATGGATATGAATGGCAACAGAAGGGACAATATAACTATGGAGATAACTCCATTTTCTAACGCAGTCGCGATAACATAAGATTTCATTTGCCTATCTATATTATATATCTAGAATAGTTCACTTTAGTTTCCAACCCATCTTATTTATCTATCTCACTAATTTGTATTGATGGCAGTTATTTCAGGCTGGACTTTTTCGCATCTGTACAACTCTGCAATAACCAGAATTCCTCGCTCGAGAATAACAATAAATCAATCAATAAATCGATAAATCAATCTATTCTAATTCAGCCAATAACTTTTTATAAAGATAATCCATCATAACTGGCTTTTGGATAAAAAAGCCCATAACTCTATTTGGATACAGTTCTCTTATAGCTTCATGGTTTACTTCTCCAGCAGACATAAAAACTACTCTGACATTGATATCTAATTCTAGTATTTTTTCAGCTAATTCAAAGCCATTCATAGTTGGCATATTGATATCTGTTAGCAACAAGTCGTAAAAGTTAGGTCTGAAATCTAATAATGCTACTAAAGGGTTATCGTAAGTATGCACTTCAAACTTGGTCTTCTCGCCATTATTATTATTAGATTCTAAACCCGATTTAAGGGTAAAAGTAGTATCAGTATCATCGTCTACGATAAGAATTATTTTGTAAAAAGGGTCTCTCGTTCTTTCTGTAGCAGCAGTATTAAATGGGTTTACCGCTGTTGCTGTTGCGGTTATTTTTCCTTCATTTTTTAACCTACGAGTATTATAAGAATGACTGGGAGAAATATTGTTATCATTGACCGTAGAACATTCTCATCCCACTAGCCTTGTAATAGTATACAAGCATTTCCCCACTATATCAATTATACGTGACCATTGCTCTTAAAGCTAGCTATTTCGCAGATAGCAAGATGAGTTGCTCAATTTATTGAGGATCTGCTGTAATATCCTAAAAAATGCAGCTAATACTAAACAACAACTACAACATACCCACATTCGTCAACAATACGGATATATAGAATGCATGGACTTTAGCCTAAAGACTATAATAGTTGTTGTTCTAGTTAATATACTGAAGAGAAAGAGCAAGGATGCCACCTGTAGCGATATCAACAAGGGCAACAACGGCAGCAGCAGCGAGAACAACAACAACTGCCGCTCCAAGGAGGAAGATATTAGTAGTTGATGATGAATCTGATATTAATCTCACCTTAAAGCTAGCATTAGAAGAATATGGCTTCGAAGTTGAGGTATTTGATAGTGCTCTCTTGGCATTAGATAATTTTAGAAAGGGATTATATGATCTGGCCATACTCGACATTAAAATGCCTGTGATGAATGGGTTTGAGCTATACAGAGAAATAAAAAGAATAGATCCCAAACTTAAGGTATGCTTTCTAACTGCCGGTGAAATGTACAGCGGAAATTATGGAGATATACTAGACCACAATCAATTCATTAGAAAGCCGATAGAAAATGCAGAGCTATTGAAGAGAATAAATGAAATAATAACAAAATCTGTTTAAAATAACTAGATATCAATCAATCAGTCAATCAATTAATCAATCAATCAATCAATCAGTTTGTTTTGCTATGCTGTGGGTAGGATATGATACAATCTTATGGAAGAAAGGAAGGCAGTTAATTCATTCGTCAGAATTCCAAAAAAAACAAGTGAAGGCATAATAATTTAAACAGCTGGAAAAGAGAGGACGAGTCAATCACTCAGAACCTTATTATTGATTGCTTTTTATATATAAAAGGAAATTGACTTCCATTGCTGCAGATAAGAACACCATAGTAGAAAAAACAGAATTGCTCTATGGGGTAGAGGATGTGGTAGGCAGAGGAGTACAATTTATGCAAAATGTAAGGAAGACAATGGATTTATTCGGGGATAAAAATGGGCCGTCGATTATTATGGGATATGATGTTTACAAAAATAACTACATTGATGTTATAAAAAGAGGTGGTAAAATTAGACTTATTACTGAGATAACAAAAGACAATATTCAATATTGCAAAGAGCTTATGAAAATTGTCACTGAACTTAGACATTTAGATGGATTAACCGGAGGAATTGCAGTAAGCGAATCAGAGTACATGACTACTCATACTCTGAGAGAAAAGCAGCTACTAACTCAATCATTTTACAGTAATGCAGAGGATGTTGTTAAGCAAGGACAACACATATTCAATACATTCTGGAGCAACGCAATTCTCGCAGAGCAGAGGATTAAGGAAATTGAAGAGGGGATAAAGCCTGATTTTATTGAGACGATCAAAGAGCCTGAAAAGGTTCTAAAACTCGGTTTAGAAATGATAAAATCTGCAAAAGAAGAAGTTCTAGGTCTATTCTCTACTGCGAATGCATTCCATCGTCAAGAACGTTCAGGTATGATGCCCCTATTGAAGGATATAGCAAAGCAAGGTGTAAGGGTTAGGATTCTTACACCCACAGATACCATAATAGAACAGATGAAGGAAAATGAAAGGAAAAGCGAAGTCGGAAAACGTCAAATGAATAGACGACAGCAGCAGCAGCAGCAGCAGCAGCAGCAACAACAACAACAACAACAACAACAACAACAACAACAACAACAACAACAACAACAGATACAAATTCGCACTATTGAACCTCGATCTCATACAAGAGTTTCAATTTTAATAGTTGATAGACAGTTGTCATTATCTGTAGAACTAAATGATGATACGAAGAAGACAACCTATGAAGCAATAGGGTTGGCCTCTTACTCTAATAGCAATTCAACAGTATTGTCATATGTTTCAATATTTGAATCGCTATGGTTGCAAACAGAACTATATGATAAATTGAAAATTCATGATAAAATGCAGAAGGAATTTATCGATGTCGCAGCACATGAATTAAGAACTCCAATACAGCCCATATTGGGATTATCAGATGTCCTTTTATCTAAGAAAGGAAATATAGAGGAGTATAAGGAATTATTGAAAATCATTAATGGAAATGCTAGAAGATTACAAAGGCTAACAGAGAATATCTTGGACATAACAAGGATTGAGAGTCAATCACTAGGCATAAAGAAGGAACGATTTAGCTTAAATGAAAAAATAAGAAGTGTAATAATTGATATAAATAATAATCAAACAAAAGCTGGCAGTAATAATGATTCTGTGAAAATAATATTTGAACCTAAAGAGGATATATTTGTACAAGCGGATAGGATAAGGATATATCAGGTTATTTCAAATCTGCTAAATAATGCTATGAAATTTACTAAGGAAGGTAACATCACCATCACCATTCAAAGACATAATAAAGAAGAAGATAAAAGTGATAAGGGCGAAGCTACAATTACGGTCACAGACACAGGTATAGGAATACATCCTGAAATATTTCCTAAATTGTTTACAAAGTTTGCTACGAAATCGGATGGTGCTGCTGGTACAGGGCTAGGATTATACATCTCGAAAGCCATAGTTGAAGCTCACGGTGGTAGAATATGGGCCCAAAACAGTAGAAATAGAAGAGGAGCTACACTTGGGTTTAGTCTACCGCTAAGCTGATAGTATCATATACATATATATTTACATATAGATATTGATATATATGCATATACAAATATGCCGTAATCACATTCCATACAAGTCTGTATCGTAGAACATTTTTCCTTCTCTTTTATATCTATAACTTTGTTAGTAAAGAGTGGACGGACTCAGCTTTTGACTAAGCCAGCACGAAAATCATCTCCTCATTCAAAATATGCAAATCATAATAATAATAATAATAATAAAGAAAGAACTGAGGTTTTTTATGGTCGTGAAAATGTTCTAAATGCAGAATTACAATTCTTCTTGAAATCAAACGAAAAGATTGATAGCTGTATGAATTATACGAGGCCTGAGTTAGCTATTGAAATTGAATCGATAAAGAATTCCATTACAGCTGCCAAGGCTAGAGGCGTACACATAAGATATCTTACCGACATTAGAGATGAGAATATTCCTTACTGCAACGAGCTAATGAGTATAGTGGCTGAGTTGCGACATTTAGATGGAATAAAAGGAAATTTCATGGTAAGTGAACTAGAATCTCTTGCTCCTATAGTATTGTTTGAGAAAAGAAAAGTAGCATGGCAGATAATATATAGCAATGTCAAAGAAATCATAGAGCACCAGCAATACATATTTGAGACTCTTTGGACAAAAGGGATTCCAGCAAATCAGAGAATAAGAGAATTAGAACAAGGTATAGTTCATTATAAAACAAGAATCGTAGAAGATGAAAACGAGGTACTCAAAGAGATAGGTCGACTAACTTCCGAATCAAATGAGTTATCAACTTGTATAAGTCCTGGAGGTTTACTATATAGCTATGAACATTTTTTCCACATAAAGCAAAAATTATTAGACAAACAGAAGAAAGGAGAGCATAGAGGAATTAAATATGTAACCAATATAGAGATGAACAATATCAAGTTAGTCAAGAAATTTTTGGATGCCGGAGTGCAAGTGCGACATGTTAAAAATCTATCACCAATGAGCTTTGGAGTTTCTGATAAAGAGATCGCAGCCACTATAGAAAAGATGGAAGGAGGTAAAAAGGTTCAGAGCCTTTTACTTAGTAACGAGCCTGCCTACGTTAGCCACTATTCTTTTTTATTTCAAGAGCTATGGAGAAGTGGGATTGATGCTACAGATAGAATAAGAGATATTGAATCAGGAGTTGACTTTCCTGATATAGAAGTCATTCCAAGTTCTGATGAGGCACAGAAAATATACTTGAATATAGTAACGGCTGCAAAAGAAGAAGTATTATGGATATTTCCTACGGTCAATGCTTTTATTCGTCAAAATGAAATGGGGGCTATACCTTTAGCAAAGGTAGCAGCTAGGAAACGAAATGTTAGAGTCAGAATCCTGGTACCTGCCAACAGCTTGATCGAACAAAATGTACAGCAGTTAAAAGAAGGCTGTCCAGATAATCTGATGGATGTTAGATATATTGTACAAATGTCAGAAACAAAAGCTACAATATTAGTAGTCGACAGAAAAGCTTCATTGGTTATGGAATTAAGAGATGATACAAAAACGACATTTATCGAAGCAGTTGGATTTACTACATATTCGACTAGTAAGGCTGGTGTCTTATCTTATGTTGCTATATTTGAAAACCTATGGAAACAATCAGATTTATTCGAGCAGTTAAAAAGACATGATAAAATGCAAAGAGACTTTATCAATATAGCTGCTCATGAGTTGCGAACCCCAATGCAACCCATACTTGGCTTGACAGACGTAGTTCGCTCTCATATACAAGATCCAGAACAAGCAAAATTATTGGATATAGTTAGCAGAAACGCAAAGAGACTGCGGCGACTCACCGAAGATATATTGGATGTAACAAGAATTGAGAGCCAATCATTAGGTCTGAAAAAGGAGCATTTTAATCTAAATTCTATAATAACAGATGTCATATCAGATGTAAAGACAAACAAAGGCTTTTCTAAGATCGAAAACAATTTAATAAAATTACAATATATTCCGCAGCAAGATATTTTTGTGCATGCAGATAAAGAAAGAATAAACCAAGTTATATACAATCTATTAGATAATGCTATCAAGTTTACTGAGGATGGAAACATTACCATCACTATAACACAAATAAAAAAAGAAAAGGATAATAAAAATAATAAGAATAAAAATAGCCACGATGACGGTGAAATTACAGTAAGTGTGAAGGACACAGGTAATGGGATTGATTCTCAAATATTTCCAAGACTATTTGAGAAGTTTGCCACCAAATCTGAAGCAGGAGGTACTGGATTGGGATTATTCATATCCAAAAGCATTATTGAAGCTCATGGGGGTAGAATATGGGCCCAAAACAATACAGATGGTAAGGGCGCTACATTTTCATTTTCTCTACCAGAAAATTCATGCATCATAGATAGGAATTTAGATATCAGCTCCTCTAATTCGTTTCCTTCTGTTGAGGTCTGTACTGAGAATAATAGTAAGAATAAGGATAATATTGATAATAAGGATAAAGATAACGATGACTGACTTGCAAAGCCATTCCATGCAGTACTGCACGGTCGCCTTTAATGAATTTGATTTAGCTTATTTTAGAAGCGTCCTTGATAATGACGTGGTTTAAATCTACTATTTCTTCACGATTGGTAAGGTAAATGCAAATGTAGCACCTTTGCCATCTGCATTATTCTCAGCCCACATTCTACCCCCATGAGCTTCTATGATACCTTTTGATATAAACAGGCCCAGGCCAGTGCCAGATGTTTGCGATTTAGACGTAAACCTTGAAAAAAGCCTAGGAAGTATCTCTGTATCTATGCCTGTACCTGTGTCTTTTACACTAACTATGGCTTCTTCATTTACATCACGTGTTTTTTGTACAGTAATAGTTATGCTGCCTTCGTCTGTAAATTTAATAGCATTATTTAATAAATTCGCAAAAACCTGAAATAACCTTGATCTATCAGCCATTACAAAAACATCGTCTTTAGAATTGAGAGCAATTTTGGCATTGTTATTACTAGTAGACATTTTTTTTATGTCGCTTCCATGGTCGGCAAGGACAGCTAATATAACCTCATTTACATTCAGTAGCTCCTTTTTTAATTGTAATGATTCACTTTCAATTTTTGTAACATCTAAAATATCTTCTGCAAGTTGTTGCAACCGTTTGGCGTTTCTAACAATTGGATCTAATAATTCTTGATAATGTACGTTACTAACATTATTATCATTTTTCATTGCGGATTGTAGGACTTGGGCTAGTCCAAGTATAGGTTGTATAGGAGTACGTAATTCATGTGCTGCTACATCAATAAATTCTCTTTGCATTTTATCATGTATTTTTAATTTTTCATATAGCTCATTTTGCTTCCACAGCGTCTCAAAGATAGAAACATATGATAAAACAATCGACTTGCTATCAGAATATGTAGATAATCCTGCAGCAGCATATGAACTGTCTCTTGTATCATCTTTTAATTCTACAATCATGCAAATTTTTTTATCGATCAAAACTAGAGTTATCTGAGTCTGTAAATTTCCTTCAGCAATTCTAAAATCCACCAAAGGGCAAACGGTCATAGCTTCACTTATTACATGCCTAATTTGTTCACTAGCAGGGACAAGTATCCTAATTTTCACCCCGCGTTGTTCGGTTGCTTCCCTTAATAGCTGTAATAAACCCATGTCTTTTTGACGTCTAAATGCGTTTGCTGTTGGAAACACCACCGATACATCGCTTCTTGACATCTTAACATAACTCCATGCACGTTTTATTGCTTCTTTTGGACTCTGGATAATTTCGATATTAGCACTGTCAACTCCTGCTTCAATATCTTTAATTCTCTCTTTTGCGTCAATTCCATTTTTCCATACCTCTTCAAACAAAGAATTGAAGTGACTTACATACAAGGGTTCACTACTAATTAAAAAGCTGTGACTCATTTTATCTTGTTCGAACTTTTCAATTCTAATGGCCACTTCTTTATCTGATACACCAAAATTTATTGGCAGCATATTTTTTAAGTGCTTTATTTGAAATCCTGCTTCAAGAAACAATTTGACTAACTTGATACTGTCTTTATCTACGTTGGTAATCCATCTTAGTCTATTGAACTCCCCTTCTTTTTTCTCTTCTTTTCGAAACTTATTAACAATATTTCTATATGTGTCAAAGAAAAGGCTATAACTCATCTCCATTCCAGCTAAATTGGAGCAAATCGATAAGTTGTTAGATCTATTGTTTAGATTTCGTATTTGTTCTATAATTTGATCTTGGCTTTCTAAAATTCTAGTTCTGATAGGCTCTAGTCCTTCTTCTATTTCTTTTATCTTTTGTTCGGCTGGTATTGCGGTATTCCATAATGTGTCAAATATGTATTGTCCTTGTTCTACAACTTCTTTAACACTGCTGTATATGACCTGTGTGAGTGGCTTTGCTTCTTCTAAGACAGTAGTAGCCATATACTCTGTTTCGCTAACAGCTAATCCCCCTCTAACCCCACTTAAATGGCGCAATTCATCTACTAATTTGATCAGCTCCTTACAGTGATTGACGTTATCCTTTGTAATTTCAGTAAAAGCTCTTATTTTGCCACCCCTTTTTCTTATATCGATATAGCCATTTGTATATTCTGGTACTTCTACTACTATAGAGGGAGCTCTATGATCAAAATAAATATCCATTCGCTTCTTTACATTAGACATAAAATATACACCTCTCCCTACTGCATTATCTACTCCATATAGTATCTCTGATCTCTTTTCTGGTGAATTTGACGGGGGAAGGGGGTGAATAGTCAATATATCCACTGTGCAGATGCTTCTTATATAATAACGAAGGGATAATTTCAGATTAATGCATTTTCCAGCCTTTACCAGCCTTTACGGTCTAAGATATTATCTGTTAAAGTGAAGGTAGTGTAAGCAGTGAAGGCTCTACTGTGCGCGGGTTATCATTGGTGAGATACAGGAATAACACCAGTGTAAGCAGTGAAGGCTGTGAAGGCTCTAGAAGGTGCGCATGTTATGACATTATAGATACCATTGTGTCATTAAATCATCATATAATGTTGGAATATTACGTAGTATCTGTAGATGTAGTTTTAACTATGGCTTGGCATAAGAACGCCGCAGAGATGTTTTCTTCATAAATGTCTTCTGCTCTCATATTATGAAAATCGACAGCATGCTCAGATATACGCTTCAAAACTTCATCTCGTGTTTTTCCTTCTGCCACATAATCGCACTCTAATCCAGACTCTCTGCAAGATAGTTGCATCATAATATCATTTGTGAATACGTATTAAAGCATTTCAATGGTGACACCCAGTTAGCATAGTACATATTCAGCCTAGAATTGATAAAAAATATGAATAAGAGAAGCAGCAGTTTTAGAAAGCGATACAACACCTATGGATACCCTGACAGCTATGACGGGATTAGTCTAATTGTTATATCCTCAAGTATCAAAAACCTACCTCTTATACACCCCACGGCTCTTCTGTAATAGTTAGTAAATATATTTGTAAGAAGATCGAGTATGGTATATTATATGATATTAGTTGCTGACAATCAACTATCTTTCCAGCACATTGGGATCCTAAGCTTAGAATTCCACGTGGACAAGTTGTCGCG
>JADMIO010930415.1_pt1 | contig 138051 bp, 134 predicted proteins | sample 8958161 | NCBI WGS metagenome assembly JADMIO01 (sample SAMN16585339, study PRJNA669376) | soil metagenome | isolation source: Crop rotation soil | place: USA: Cullars Rotation, Alabama | collected 2011
GCCGCGACTTCAAGTCACGTGAATTCCAAGCTTCGGATCCCACTGTGCTGGAAAGTCGCTGCTCGCCGCGGGCGCGGTGGCAAATCCTATCAACGACATAATCGCGAGCGGCTTTGACGACGTGACTATCAATGGAATCAATCTTGATATTTCGGCGAGTGAGAATGTGAACAGCGCGACGCTGGAGCGCATCTCGCTCGATCGCACGGAAGTGAGCGCGGGTGAAAATGTCGAAGTGCAGGCTTACGTGCGGACCGACGCGGGCCGGCAGTTTGTCCAGCGAATCCCCGTGCAAATTCCCGCCGAGGCGACCTCCGGTCCGCTGACGATTACCGTCGGCGACGGCGCAACTTTGCAAGAGGCCTCAGCCGCGCGGACGTTCGTCCCGCAGAACCTCGGACAGTTGGTTTCGGCAATCAATAAAGTGAAGAAGAACGATCGGCTGTATCTGCGGCTGCTCCGGCCGGTAGCGGGTGTGGTGATCGGCACGAACGAATTGCCGAACCTGCCGCCGTCAGCGGTGGCGACGCTGAACAGCGACCGCAGCTCAGGCGGATATTCCCCGATGTCTTTGTCGCAACTCTACGAGAGCGAATTGCTGCCGGCCGACTATGTCATCACGGGCCAGCAAACAATCACCGTCACAGTGAAATAGATTGGGCTGAGTTAGCTCTGCTGATTCAGGCGGGCCTGTCTTCGCCTCTGGCGAAGCTTGGCTGCCGTTCCGGCGAGGCCAATGCCGAGCAGTGTCAGCGTCGCCGGCTCGGGAACCGGGTTACAGTCTTTGCTCATCACCGTCATCTGGGCTTTCAGCACGTCACAAAACTGGCCGAAGTCCGTACCCGAAATCGAAACCGGCAGCATGCGCACATCGACGGTGAACGTATCGAAGTCGAACCGTAGCGGATCGGCCGAGAGCAAATGCACCGTATCAGTCACGATGCCGATGTCGATGCGGCCGATGATATTCATTGCCTGGGTTTGGCCGTTGATCGTCAGCAGTTGCGTGAAAGTGAAATCGTGCGAGCCGGGCGAATTGACGCCGGTGAAGCCCATGACAAATGACAGCTCATTCAGTTGCGCGATGAAAGTTCCGGGCGTATTGAAGCCTTGCGTATTGGATGACGCCGCGCCAATCAAAGTGTCCAGGCCGTTGGCAACCGAGCCGTCGTTGCCCAGGTTATTCAGCGTGAAACCGCTGGTCTGCAGAGATAACGGGTCGGCCTTCGCGGCCGGAACCAGCGCCATCGAAATCATCACAACGGCAAAACCAAGGACTGCTTTAGTTACAACTCGCATGCTTTCCACCTTTCGCGGCACACCACGGCTCTGAACTCTCTGAGCAGTAAAAGAACTTGTAGATTTGGGAAACTGGTAATCGCGCGGGTATTCCAAAAGGGAGATTGATTTTTGCGGCTTTAACGAGGCGGAACGATCAGCAGGTATCTCCGCAGCGATCGTGGGATTTGTACGCGTTCAAACTTGCAGCCAAGCTTCTGAAGTTCTTCGGTTAACGATTGGCCGCCGAAGAGCAGCAGCGTGCTGTTCGGCCGCGCCAACGTGAGCATGGCCGGCAGCTTCTGTGTGAGGCGTTCGAGCGCGCGGCAGGTGACGTAATCTGCGACCGGCGGAGTAAGGTTCTCAAATCGCTCGTTAAGTACATTGGCATCTCGCGAAACCGCGCGCAGGGCTTCGCGTAAGAAAATCGATTTTCGTTGCGACGACTCAATCAAGGTTCCGTGTATGTCGCGTCGCGCGATCAGCAAAGGAAGCATCGGCAAGCCCCCGCCAGAGCCGATATCAACGACCGCGGCGTTCGGTTTCACGTATCGCATCAGCAGCAAAGACTCGAGTACGTGCCGGGTCGCAAACTCTTCCGGCGAGCACGGCGCGACCAGATGAAGCCGCGCATTCCACTTCAACAACACTTTATAGTACGTGCGCAATTCGGTGGAGGTGTCTGCGTCAAGCTGCACATCGAACTCCTCAGCATGATCGCGGAGCGCTGCTTCGAATCTGTCGATGGCCGTTGGCATTTGCGGTCTTATTGTTTAGATTAGCTGAGTTTCCGCACGCGAAGATAACATGGACAGCATTTCCCTCAGCGCGCATCACGAGCAGATTGGCCGCGCCGTCACAAAAATCATCAGCGAACATGCGGCGCGGCTGGACGAGACGCCGGTAACTTCACCTGCCACGCCTGCCGACCTGGAAAAAATCTTTGATGAGCCGCTGCCACTCGACGGCGTGCCGGTCGAGGACATTCTGGATCGATTCACGCGGGACATTGCTGCGCACGCGATGCAGGTGCCGAGCCCGCGCTACTTTGGTCAATTCAATCCGACGCCGCTCGCAATTGGCGTCTGGGCCGACGCGCTCTGTTCGTCTCTCAATCAAAACGCGGGCGCATGGCGCAACGGGCCGACGTCGGCGATGCTTGAATCGCAAGCCATCCGTTGGCTGTGCGAATTGATCGGCTACGGCGAAAACGCTTTCGGTGTCCTGGCGAGCGGAGGATCGGAAGCCAATCTGATTGCGTTGAAGTGTGCCCGCGATCGGATTTCGCCTGACATTGCGAAACGCGGCGCGCGCGAAGGAAGCCACCTGACGGTTTACACGTCGGACCAGTGTCACTTCTCAGTCGAAAAGAGTCTGGACATTCTCGGCCTCGGGCGTGAAAGCATCCGCAAGATCGAAACTGACGATCGATTTCACGTGTCTATCGATCGGCTTGCCGATGCGATTAAGGGCGATGTTGCGGCGGGTCGGCGGCCCTTCTGCATGGTTGGGGTCGCGGGCACGACTTCGACAGGCGTCATTGATGATTTGCCCGCGCTGGCAGCGCTCGCGCGTGAGAACGATTGCTGGTTTCACGTTGATGCAGCGTACGGCGGCGCGCTCGCATTCTCAGACAAACAGAAATCAAAGCTTAGCGGGATCGAACTGGCGGATTCCATTACTTTTGATCCGCACAAGTGGATGTTCGTGCCGTTTTCGTGCGGCGCAACACTGGTGCGCGATGGCGGCGACGTTCTGCGCAACTCGTTCGATATGTCGCCGGAGTATCTGAGCGAGCAGCGCGGTTTTGACGATGCGCGCTACGACTTCTTTCGTTACGGGCAGATGGGCACGCGGCGCTTCAACGCCTTAAAGCTATGGATGTGTTTCAAGTTCATGGGCAAGCGCGGATACAGCGAAACCGTCGAGCGGCACATCGAACTGACGCAGCATCTGGCGAGGCGCTTGGACGAGTCGCCTGAGTTCGAGCGTCTCGGCGAAGTTGAAACTGCCGTCTGTTGCTTTCGCTATTTGCCCGAAAAGGTCCGCGCAATGTCGCCGCGAGAGCAGGACGAAGTTCAGCAGGCGCTCCAGCAGAGCATTGAAAAGAGCGGCAAAGCTTTCTTTCCATCAACGATTTTGCACGGCCGCCGCACGTTGCGCGTGAACATCAACAGCTACCTAACGGAGCAGCGGCACCTCGATGATTTGATCGATTTGTTAGTATCAGAAGGTAAGAAATTGATTGACCGATCATGAACTCGCGTAGATCTGTCATTCCGACATTCCATGTCGCTGCACTGACGCTGCTGTTCACTGCGGTTGCAATGGCCCAGTCCGAAAGGCCGCTCTCGCTGCCGGCAATCCATTCGCAAGCCGAATTCGATACGCTCGCCGTCGTTTACGATCCCAACACGTCGTATGCGCTGCCGCATGCTCTGTTCGTAATCGATCGTCAGAACAAGAATCGCATCTATTACGTCAACACAAAGCTCTACAAGTTTCACAAAGATTTCGTGAACGGCACCTATCTGTCGCTCGAGCGCGGGCAGGTTTTTTTCGAAAACAACTATTTGAAGGCAAACCGCCGATTCATTCTCGGCACCATCGCGTATCAGACGCCGGTGCGAAAATGGACGTTCGAGTTTTGGGAAGGCGACCTGGTGCCGCCGGATCAAATAAAGCTGACATTCGACGTCATCAACCGCACGTTTTTCACGCCGGTAAGTTTCAAACCAAATTCGTCTCGGCAGGAAACGGCGTCGGCAAACCTCGGCGTCGCGCGCGTGCTGCAGACTGAGATTTCGAAAGAGCAGGATTATCAGCCGCTGAACGTCGCGAAGGGCCTTGGGCGCATTCACATCATTCCCAAACTGGACGAGCACGTGGAAATTGGCGAGAACGAAATTTTAGTGCTCGATGAAGTCCCGGTACAGCTTCCATCAGTCGCCGGCATCATCACGACGAAACCTTCGACGCCGCTCTCGCACGTGAACCTGCTGGCGAAGGGTTGGGGAATTCCGAACGCGTACATCAAAAATGCGCAAGAGCTTTTCAAACAGTACGACGGCTGGTGGGTCGAGTTTGATGCACGCCGCGATGCTTATTCGATCAAGCGGGCCGATAAGAGCGCTTTGGACGAGTATCAAGCGCGGCTGAAGCAACGTCTCGATTTGATGAAGCCGCGATCCGATCTTTCGGTGACGCGTCTGGCGAGCCTGCGCGAGCAGCGAAGGACTTCGTCGATCGCGTACGGCGCTAAGTCGGCGAACCTGGGCGAATTGATCCGCGCGCGGCTGCCGGGATTCAATGTGCCGCCCGGATTCACGATCCCATTTTTCTATTACGACCAGTTTTTGAAGCAGAACAAGCTGGACGATGCAGTTTACGCGATGCTGAACGATCAAAAGTTCGTCCACGATCCGGCCTATCGTCGACAGTTCTTGACGCGTCTGCGCGATCAGATTCGGCAGGGAAAGATGGATGCGAAGCTTAGCGCTGACGTGCTGCGCCGCTGGCGGACGGAGTTGGCCGGCCACGGCGTGTTCGCGCGCAGCTCGACTAACAGCGAAGACTTGCCGAATTTTAACGGCGCGGGCATTTACAGTTCGATGCCCAACCTGAAAAATGAAGACCAATTGATCGACGGGATCAAAGCTGTCTGGGCGTCGGTCTGGAATTTCGAAGCTTACGAAGCGCGTGAACGCGCCGGCATCGATCACACGAAAGTTTTCATGGCAGTCTTGGTTCAGGAAGGCATCAATTCGGAAAGTTCGGGCGTGATGATCACGACCGACCCGTTCAACCGCGATAACAAGAACGCGATTTACATCAGCGCCAAGCGCGGGCTTGGAATCAAAGTCGTCGAAGGGCAGAGAATTGCCGAGCAGGTGGTTTTTCTTCCGCGCGCGAACGCGGTGCAGGTTTTGACGCGTTCAGAAGAAGACAGCTTGCTGACGTTTGATGAAAGCGGCGGCGTGAAAGAGGTGCCGATCGGCATGGAGCGAACCGTTCTAAGCGACGCAGTCATTCGGCGACTGGCGGCCGCGGGCCAAAACATCAAACGTCTTTTCGACGGTCGCGATCAGGACATCGAGTGGGCCTTCATGAACGGCCAAATCTACATCGTGCAGGCGCGGCCATATATTGCCGGAAATTAAGTGGCACAGACTTTAGTCTGTGATACACCGGCATCATCTCAAACGCGGATCAGAATCACAGGCTGAAGTCTGTGCCACTATGAACTCAATCTTTGCTCACGGAATTCTTGAAGGCCGCGTGGCCTTTGTCACTGGTGGCGGCACCGGAATAACCGGCGGCGTGGCGCGCGCTTTGGCGAAAGCCGGGGCAAACGTGGCGCTGGTTAGCCGCCGTCTGGAACACCTCGAGCCCGCCGCGAAATCAATCAATGACGCACGTGTCAGAAGCGCGAACATAAGCGAGGGCGAGCCAACCTTAACCGGCGGAGAAGCTTTTGCGGTGGCCGCCGACGTGCGCAATCCCGAAGAAGTCGCGGCTGCAGTTGCCGCCACCATCGATCGCTTTGGAAAGATCGATATCGTCGTCAACGGCGCTGCGGGAAACTTTCTTTGCAAGGCAGAGGAGCTTTCGCCGAACGGCTTCGGCACGGTCGTTGACATCGATCTCAAGGGCACCTTCAACATGTGTCGCGCCGCCTTCGATCAACTCAAACAGCATCGCGGGCAAATTCTTAACATCAGCGCGACGCTGCATTACCTGGGCACGCCAATGCAGCTTCACGTCTCAGCCGCGAAGGCCGGCGTCGATGCGTTGACGCGCAACCTCGCCGTCGAATGGGGACGCCATGGGATTCGCGTAAACGCGATCGCGCCGGGGCCAATTGCAGATACCGAAGGAATGTCGCGGCTGGTGCCTGAACCAATCAAGGAAAAACTTCGACAGCGCGTTCCGCTCGGCCGCTTCGGCTTGATTAAAGACATCGAGAACGCGGCGGTCTTTCTCTGCTCAGACGCTGCGAATTTTATCAACGGCGCGGTGCTTGTCGTTGACGGCGGACATTGGTTAGCGGCGAATAGCCTGCTCTGAACCTATCACTTCTCTCGTAGTACCTCTGACGTTCCTCACCGAATCGACATTCATTTCCGCAATTCGGATCGCTTCACGATCCGCGCGGCCTGACAGGCCCAACGGTTTATCGGCGCAGGCAAAGTTGATACTCTACGGCCTGTGAATACGGTCACGCCATCAACGTTTGAAGCTTTTGAGAGCGAAACTGCGCGCGGCAATGTCGTGCCGGTCACGCGCACGGTGCTGGCGGATCTGCAGACGCCACTCGGCGCGTTTCTTCGGATTGCGGCCGATGCGCCGCACGCGTTTCTGCTCGAATCGATCGAAGGCGGCGAGCGGCTGGCGCGTTACTCGTTCATCGGCGCGCGGCCGTCGATGATCGCGCGCGGTCGCGGCAACGAAACCGTCGTCCAAAAAGATGGCCGAGACGAAAAGTTAAATCAGAACGCGATCGATTTCCTGCGCGAGTATTTTCGCGGAAAGCGTCTGGCGCGTCGCCCGGGTCTTTCGCCCTTCTGCGGCGGCGCCGTCGGCTATCTCGGCTACGATGCGGCGAGTTGGTTCGAGCCGGTGCTCGCGACGAGCGACGGTTCCGCTCGCGCTTCTGACGATGCGGCGTGGATGTTCTTTCGCACAGTGCTGGCGTTCGATCGCGTGCAGCAACAGATCGAGATTTCGGCGGTCGTATTTGTTGACGAAGCCGGCGGCGATCGCGAACATCTGCGGCAACTCTATGAAACCGCCGTTAATGAAACCGCGGAGATCGAACAGGCGCTGAGCACGCTCGCGCAAGTGCCGGTGACGCAGCCGACGCTCGGACAGACGACGATTCACTTTCAATCAAATTGGCCGCGCGCTGAGTTCGAAGCTGCGGTCGAAAAGGTCAAGGAATACATCGGGGCGGGCGACTGTTATCAAGCCGTCATCGCGCAGAAGTTCACCAAGCCTACCGGCGCAGATCCGCTGGCCATCTATCGCGCGTTGCGCGCCACCAATCCGTCGCCGTACATGTTTTTTTTGCGAATGGGCAACGAAGCGATCATCGGTTCGTCGCCTGAGATGTTGGTGCGCTGCCACGGACAGCGGCTCGATTACCGGCCGATTGCGGGGACGCGCAGGCGCGGCGCGACTGAAGCTGAAGATTGGATGCTGGCCGAAGAGATGCGCAACGATGAGAAGGAAGTCGCCGAACACACAATGCTGGTCGATCTCGGCCGCAACGACCTGGGCCGCGTTTCCGATTACGCTTCAGTAAAAGTTGAAGAGCTGATGAAAGTTGAGCGCTACTCGCACGTGCAACATCTCGTGACGAGCCTGCGTTCGCGTCTGCGCGATAACCTCGATCGATTCGATGCGCTGGCGTCGTGCTTTCCGGCGGGAACGGTGACGGGCGCGCCCAAGATTCGCGCAATGCAGATCATCGACGAGTTAGAACCAGCGCATCGCGGCGTTTACGCCGGCGCGGTGCTGTACGTCGACTACGCCGACAATCTGGATTCGTGTATTGCCATTCGCACGATCCATTTGCGAAACGGCGTCGCAACGGTTCAAGCCGGCGCCGGAATTGTCGCGGACTCCGTGCCTGAACAGGAGTACGAAGAGTGCGTCAACAAAGCGCGCGCGCTGTTTCGCGCCGTTGAGATGGCTGAAGCTGGATTATGATTTCTTTATTACTGAGAGTCACCGTCGTATTGACAATCTCTTTCGCGGCAACAGTGATGGTTGTCGCGCAGAATCCGCAGAGTGCGGACAATCTGAAAAAGGCCAACCCGCGCCCCAGTGCTTCGCCCACGCCGAAGCCCGAACTGTTTAGTAATGCGACCGTTGAGCAGTTGTCCGGCCAGTGCGTCACCCTGGAAACAGAGCAGGGCGCCATCGTTTTTGAAGTGCTGCCAATGAAAGCGCCGCGAACCGTGCGAGCTTTCTTGAACCTCGCAGCTTCAGGCGCGCTGGATACGACAACCTTTAGTCGGGTCGTCAGAGGTTTTGTGATTCAGGGCGGGAATCTTTCGACGAGCGAAAGGTGGGGAGCAGGGCTGGCGGCGAAGATGGAGCAGACTCTGCCCGACGAACCCAATGACGTAAGGCACGAACGCGGCATCGTGTCGATGGCCCGCACTGATGAGCCGAACTCGGCGACCACGCACTTCTTTATTTTGGTCGGCAAGGGAGCACATCTTGACGGGAAGTTTGCGGCCTTCGGCCGGGTTGTTCGCGGCATCGAAGTCGCCGACGCAATCAATCGCGCGGAGTTGGATGGCGAACGGCCGATCGTACCCGTTCGCATCAAACACGCTAAGGTAGCGCGCTGTGAAAACTAACAGACAGAAGTTGATTACCTGGCGATTAGGATACGCGCTGGCGATCCTAAGCTTGTCGTTTCCGGCCTGTGCGGAATACACGGCCACCGATGAGCCGACGCCGGACGCTGCTAAACGCTTCTTAAAACTGCGCGGCTATGACTTTGACGAAGAGTCTTTTTTCAAAGCGGCAGCGGAAGGCGACGTAATGGCCGTCAACGGTTTCATTAGCGCGGGCATGAACGTCAACGCGAAGAATAAGGACGACGACACGGCCCTGACGGCCACCGCCGCGCGCGGCAACTTCGAGGTCGCCCAAGCTCTCGTGCGGCGCGGCGCTGACGTTAACGCGAAAGGCCGGAACGGCTGGACCGCTTTGCTGCTCGCGCTTCAGGAAGAACACGCGAACGTCGCGGATCTCCTGCTGAACCAAACTAATATCGATCTCACCGCAGAGACGCCCGACAAGATGACCGCGTTGATGGTTGCCGTGTGGCACGAGCAGGAAGATGCGGTGCGAGCCATACTCAAGCGCGGCGTCGATGTGAATCATCAGGACAAGGATGGCGACGCGGCTGTGCATGGCGCAGCGTTGTACGGCAACGTGAAGATTCTTGGGTTGTTGCTGGACGCCGGTGCAAATCCGAATGTGAAGAACAAGTTGGGCGGCACCGCGTTGATGTGGGCCGCCGCGTACGGTCGTGATGAGATAGTTCGCATGCTGATGAATCGCGGCGCTGACCCTAAGATTCGCGATAACGATGGTGTGACGGCCGCCGGTTGGGCGGCCAGGAACGGGCGCGGCACCATTGAAATAATGCTGCGGACCGCCGAAAAGACCGTCAGTAGTCAGTAGTCAGTAGTCCGTAGTCAGTTGTGCGAATAGCTCACGCTTATAGTTTTACGAGACGCTATTACGGATGACGACTGACAACTGACAACTGACGACTGACAACCGACAACGGACATGCTCCTCGTCATCGACAACTACGATTCGTTCACTTACAACCTCGTGCAGTACCTCGGCGAGCTCGGTGAAGAAATCGTCGTGCGGCGAAATAACGAAGTGACCGTCGCCGAAATCGAATCAACTCTTCAGCCCGAGCGGCTGGTGATTTCTCCCGGGCCGGGCACGCCTGCGGACGCCGGCGTGTCGATGCAGGTCATCGAAAAGTTGGCGGGGAAAATTCCAATGCTCGGCGTGTGTCTTGGACATCAGGCGATTGGGCAAGTGTTCGGCGGACGCGTCGTGCGCGCGGCGCGACTCTTTCATGGAAAGTCTTCAAAGGTGCAGCACGACGGCAAAACGATCTTTGCGGAGGTGCAGCAAAACTTTGATGCCGGACGCTATCACTCGTTGATTGTTGAGCGCGAGAGCTTGCCCGACTGTTTAGAGGTTTCCGCGGCGACGCCGAACGGCACAATCATGGGACTCCGCCATCGTCAGATGAAAGTGGAAGGCGTACAGTTTCACCCGGAATCGATCATGACGATGGAAGGCAAGAAGGTGCTCGCGAATTTTTTGAAGCTGTGAGCGAATCACGCGAACAAGGTGCAATCAAAACGATTCTGCCGCGTCTGATGCGCGGCGAAAATTTGTCGCGTCACGAAGCGGGCGCGCTTCTTGAATCGCTGCTGAACGGCGACGCCAGTGACGCCCAAATCGCGGCGGCGCTAATTGCTTGGAAGATGAAAGGCGAGACCGTCGATGAACTGGCCGGGCTCGCTCATGTCATGCGCAGCCGCGCCGTGCGAATCACTTCGCGGCATGAATGCTTTATTGATACGGCGGGAACAGGTTCAAGTTGCGCGAAGACGTTCAATGTTTCCACCGCTGCGGCATTTGTGATTGCAGGCGCAGGTTTGCCCGTGGCCAAACATGGAAATCGCGCGGCAAGCAGCAAATGCGGCAGCGCCGACGTGCTGGCTGAATTGGGCGTGAATGTTTCGGTGGCGCCGGAAATTTCCGCAAGCTGCCTGAACCACCTCGGCCTCTGTTTTATGTTCGCACCGCTTTATCACGGCGCCACCGCGCGCGTTGCCGCAATCCGCCGAGAGTTAGGCGTGCAGACGACCTTCAATCTACTCGGCCCGTTGACCAACCCCGCCGGCGCTCCCCGGCAAATCATCGGCGTGTCGCACGCTGAAAAGGTTGAGACGATGGCGCGCGCCCTGTCTCTGCTCCGAACGGAACGAGCTTGGGTTGTGCATGGTGCAGACGGGCTTGATGAAATAACTCTTGCGCAGCAGACGTTCGTTGCCGAAGCCCTCGAAGGCAAAGTGCGCACGTTTGAAATAACGCCGGAAGATTTTGGAGTCGAACGAGCCGCATTGGACGGATTAGCGGGTGAAACTCCCGTCGCAAACGCAAAGACGATTCGTGAAGTGCTTTCTGGTAACCGGCGCGATGCCGCGCGCACGCTCGTGCTGATCAACGCCGCCGCGGCATTGCACATCGGCGCGGTCGCAGGCGATTTAAGAGAAGGTATGCGGCGGGCGGCTGAAAGCATCGACGGCGGTCACGCACTTCGAAAGCTGGACGACTTAGCGCGCATCACGAATCAAACTGATTGACGCGATGGATTTCCTTTCAGAAATAATCAGTGTCAAGCGACAGCGCGTTGAGGCTGCGAAGATACGCGTGCCGCTGGAGCGCATGCGCGATCTGGCCCGCGATGTTGATTCGGGCATGCATCGTTTGAAAGACGCGTTGCGCGACGAAAGTCGCCCGAACATCATCGCCGAGTTCAAACGACGCTCGCCTTCGAAAGGCCAAATCAATTCGCAAGCAGACACCGGCGCAACGGCGCGGACTTATGAATCCGCTGGAGCGGCGGCGATTTCGGTTTTGACTGAAGAGGATTATTTCGATGGGTCGCTCGAAGACTTGCGACGCGCGCGCGAAGCAACGTCGCTTCCGATTCTCCGAAAGGATTTCATCATCGACGAATATCAGGTTTACGAATCCGCCGCCGCGAGGGCGGATGCATTGCTGCTGATCGTCGCGGCGCTGGACGATGTGGCGCTTGCGCGGCTGCGTGCGATTGCGGAAGACGAACTCGGCAGGGATGCCCTGGTTGAAGTCCACACGAAAGGTGAGCTCGACCGCGCGGTGGCGTGCGGCGCGCGGTTGATTGGCGTAAACAATCGCGACCTGAAGACGTTTGAAGTTTCGATGGCGACGTCGATTGCACTTGCGCGCTACGCGCCGAAGGATGCGATTCTGGTTAGCGAGAGCGGACTAACGCCGGCGGATGTGCGCGAACTGCGTGAGGTTGGTTACAGCGGATTTCTTGTCGGCGAAACTCTGATGCGATCGCCGGACGCGCGCGCGACGATTCGCGAATTCATCGGGGAGTCGGAACCGCGCGCCGCCCGCTCGGTCTTCACAAAGATTTGCGGCATCACGAATTTGGATGATGCGCGCGCCGCGATCGATGCGGGCGCGGACATGCTCGGCTTCAACTTCTATTCGCGCAGCCCGCGATTCGTTACGCCAAACACGGCGCAGGAAATTATTAATGCGATTCGATCAGAGGTTCGTTCGCCGAATGGTGCGGTGACTATGATTGGAGTGTTCGTGAACGAATCACGCCAGAACATAATTCAGATTGCTGAGGATGTTGGCCTCGATGGAATTCAATTGCACGGCGACGAGACCATCGATTTCTGCCGCGAGCTTAAAGAGGACGCGCCGCAACGATTCGTCGTGAAAGCACTCCGCCCCAATGGGCCTGTCGATTTCGCGTCGCTCGACGGCGCCGCGGTTGACGCGTTCATGTTTGATTCGTATGACAAGAATCTTCGCGGCGGCACCGGGCGAGTGGCGGATTGGTCGGCAGCGCGCGAAGCGGCTTTGCGACTGCCGCGACTATTTCTCGCCGGCGGCCTCGCGCCCGAAAACGTCGCCGAGGCGATTGCCGCGGTGCGGCCTTACGCTGTCGATGCGTGCAGCGCGCTGGAATCGGCCCCCGGGAAGAAAGATCACGCGCGCGTCAGAGAGTTTGTGGCCGCCGTTCGAGCGAGTAAACTGCCCGTCGAGACCCCGGCTTAACGACTAGGAGACTGTTTGGCGCAAACGATCGAAGCACCCACCGCACCTGCGAAAGCGCAGCCGCGCGCGACAGATCTCGCTGCGAAGCGCCCTTCTGAGCGCTCGCTGGCAGCGTTCAACCTGCGCAAGTCCTACGGCCGCAGGCGCGTCGTCGATGACGTGACGCTGCATGTTGAGCCTGGCGAAGTCGTCGGGTTGTTGGGCGCGAACGGAGCAGGGAAGACGACTACGTTTTACATGATCGTCGGGCTGGAGACACCCGAAGCCGGCCAGATCTCTCTGTCCGGTGAAGACGTAACGCGCCTTCCCATGTATTTGCGCGCGCGGCTGGGGCTCGGCTACCTGCCGCAGGAGCCATCGGTTTTTCGCCGGCTGAGCGTCGCTGAAAACCTGCTCGCGGTTTTGGAAACGATGGGCTTGCGACGGCGCGAACAACTGAAACGCGTCGAAGAGTTGCTGCAGGAGTTCGGCATTGAGCACGTGCGCAACACGCGCGGCGACTCGCTCTCAGGCGGCGAGCGTCGTCGCACTGAAATCGCGCGCGCGCTGGCGACTGAGCCGCAGTTTATCCTGCTTGATGAACCGTTCGCAGGGATCGATCCAAAGGCAGTCGATGACATTCAAAACGTCATCTTATATTTGCGCGGCCGCGGCATTGGAATTTTGGTGACTGATCACAACGTGCGCGAAACACTTGGCGTCACCGACCGTGCTTACATCATGGCCGACGGAAAGATTTTTCGCTCAGGCGTGCCGCGTGACTTGACAGAGGATGCCGAGGTGCGGCGGCTTTATTTAGGTGAAAAATTTCGCATGTGAGCAAGGCCCCCAAATGTCCTATGCTTGAGTTATAATCTCCCCACGCGGACATCCGCAGCGAATTTTCCCGACAGAGAGTTACCGATCAGTTATGTCAGTTAGGTTAACGACCAGTCTCTCGCAGCGACTCGTACTGACGCCACAGTTGCGCCAGCGCATCGAGATGCTGCAGATGACTACGCTCGAGCTGGCGGATTTGATTCAGCAGCAGATGAATGAAAATCCGGTGCTCGAAGAAGTAGCGACGCAGGAAGAGGCGCGCGAGCTGGCCGAAAAAATCCTGGATCACATGGCGAGCGGCGGCGAAATTGAGAACCTGCCGACGCAGCCTGTGGATGCGTCCGCGCCTGAGATGGGCGCGCCGGAAACAAACGGCGGCGGCGACGCTGAAGTGACTTTTACCGAGACGGAAGGCGACTTTGCCGCGGCCGGAGACGTCGAGCACGACCCCGATCTCGGCACGGTGGAAACGACTGAAGAAGCCGCCAGCGAGACGCGCGATGCTTTTGAAGAAGTCGATTTTGGCCGCGAGTTTCAGGACTATCTCGACCCGGGATACAAGACGCAGGAGTTCGAATACAAAGAAGACGCGCCGACTTTCGAGCAGTTTCTGACGCGGCCGCCCTCACTCGCTGAACATCTTGAGTGGCAGCTCCACATGGATTCATCCGAAGGCGAAATTTGCGATGCCGCTGAAGCGGTCATTGGAAATCTTGACCACGATGGCCGGCTGACTGCCACGAACGAAGAGATCGCCGCGCAGGGTGGTTGGTCCGAGGAGGTCGTTGAGCGGGCGCGTCAGCTTGTGATGAAGCTAGAGCCGGTTGGATGCGGCGCGCGCGACGTGCGCGAGTGCCTTTTGGCACAACTGGAAGCGCGCAAAGAGACTGATCGATTGGCGGCGCGTTTGATTAGCGAGCACCTCGAGAGTTTGCAGCAACACAAGCTCCCGCACCTCGTGAAGAGTACCGGCGTCGATATCGAAACACTCGCGGCTGAAGTGCAATTCATACGCACGCTCGATCCCTATCCCGGCCGCCGCTACTCAGCGGAAGAGCCAATTCTGATCTCTCCGGAGATTTACATCGAGAAGCTCGACGAAAACGGCGAGTACGTAATCTATTTCGCCGACGACGGCAGTCCGCGCCTGCGCATTAGTCCCAGCTATCAACAGATGCTGTCGCAAGGCGCCGTCACTAAAGAGACGCGTGACTTCATTAAAGAGAAGATGCGCTCGGCGGTTGACCTGCTGCGCAACATCGAGCACCGTCGCCAGACAATCTATCGCGTCGTCGAATCGATCGTGAGACGACAGAAAGACTTTCTCGATCACGGCGTCCAGCACATCAAGCCGATGATGCTGAAAGACATTGCCGAAGACATCGGGATGCACCTTTCGACCGTTTCCCGCGTCGTCAATCGCAAGTACGCGCACACGCCGCAGGGCGTCATTGAGCTGCGCCGCTTCTTTACTGAAGGCATGTTGAACGAAGAGGGTGAAGAGGTCTCGACGCGCATAATCAAACTAAAGATCAAAAAATTGATAGAAGAAGAAGACTCTCACAATCCAATTACCGACGATCAAGTGGTAAAAATTCTCGTGAAAGATGGAATTAAATTATCGCGCAGGACGGTTGCGAAGTATCGCGATCAGATGCACATTCCCGGCTCGCGCGAGCGTCGCGCGGTTGTTTAGCTTATGATTACAACCACAGAGGAAGAACAGAAACGGGAAGAACAGAAAGTGGAAAAGAAAAGCTGGAAAGTGCGGTCTAACTTTTTCAAGCTCTCTTCCTCTTTGTCCTCTGTGTTGAGATTCTGCGCGTGTGAGGAGGGGCGAGACAGATGACGTTTGAATACACCGGACGCCACGTTGAGGTAACCCCAGCAATTCGCCGTCACGTCGAAGAGCAGTTCCGCAAGTTAGACAACATCTTTAACGGAACTGAGCCGCGCGTGCACATCATTCTCGAAGTCGAGAAGAACCGGCAGATCGGCGAGATCGTTGTTCACTGGCGCGAGCACACGCTGACGGCCAAGGACACAAACGCCGACATGTACATGGCTTTGACCCGCGCCGTGGATAAGATCGAGAAGCAGGCGGTCAAACTCAAGAAGCGCATCATCGATCGCAAACAGCACGGACGGAAAACTTCCGTGGATGCGCCGAGCCCGGATGGACAGCTCGAAGCAATGCCGCCGCCCGTGCGCATCATTCCCGCCCGTCGTTATTCCGTTAAGCCGATGACCGCCGAAGAAGCGGCAATGGAACTGTCGGGAAGGGCCGATCAGTTCGTCGTCTTTCGCGATGCGGACACCGATCGCCTGGGCGTGCTTTATAAACGGCAGGACGGAAACTTTGGTCTGATCGAACCGTAGGACCACAAGCGATTCTCAAGCAAAAGGAGCGGCCGTTGTCAGGTCGCTCCTTTTTTTGTTCGCTGCGCTCGACAGCTTCAACGCTCGCGATTGCGGCCGTGAGTCGCTACGATCAAGGCGATGTCGAGTTGCGCTGCTTAACCAATCCCGATACGTCGGGGTTGAAGATAGTAGCCAGGGGTAAGCGGACCGAAGGTCGCGTCACCCTTGGACCAGGTTAGAAAGGGTTTTTCGCGCCCTGTAGGGCGCAATGACGTGCCGCGAAGCCCCTTGCAATTCATTTTGTGCTCTTTTCACTCCGCTGGAAAAAGGCTTCACCGCCCCCTGCAGCCTTTTCTCCGGCGGGTGAAGGCTTTTCTCCCGCGGGTGAAAGCTTTGTCCCAGCGGGTGAAAGCCATGTTCTCGCTGGTGAAGGCTTTGTTCCTGCCGGTGAGAGTCCCTCAACTCCCTTTGAAACCGCCCACCACGCCGCAAAATGCCTGATATAGCGAAGATGTTGTTGACTTAGCGGTTTATTGTGCTAGCATCCGCCCATCCCAAGCCCGTCTTTCGGACTTATCACCTTAGTTTGGAGGTACTCTCATTATGGGATCAGCCACAAAACGTATTCGCGAACGCGTTACGAGGATTAACAATGCCTGGGCGCAGGGCGCACCCAACGCGACTTTCGGGGGCATCACTCGCGCCGATTTCAACACTCGGATCGAGGCCGCCTCTGCCGCCGATCAGGAAATCGCGGACGATGAGGCGCAACTGCTTTTGAAGAAGCAGAGCCGCGATACTCTGTACGAGGCGCTCAACGACGATTCAGTGAAGATTCGCGACGGAGCGGAAGCCGATCCCAACATCGGCAGAAGCCACCCGCTCATTTCAGCCATGGGATTCGTGCGTGCGGATCAGCGCAAGACGGGATTGACACGCAAGAAAGCAACAAAGGCACCTAACGCCTAACCCGAGCGACGCGCGTTCAAAGAAAGCAGACACTGCCCTGGCCCACGCGGCGCGGGATGGGTGAGGTTTTGTCTTCACCATTCTTGCAAGAATTTTTGCCTTGCATCGCCGTGTATGGTTAATTAATGCCAACCCTGCTCGAAGAGATGCGCCGAGTCGCCCGCACTCGCCACCTCAGTATCCGCACTGAGCAGGCGTACATAAGTTGGGTCCGTCGCTTCATCCAGTTTCATAAGAAAAGACATCCGCGTGAGATGGGGGAGGCCGAAATTGGTGCCTTCATCTCGCACTTGGCGGTTGAACGCGACATCACCGCCTCGACCCAAACCGTGGCACTCAGCGCGTTGCTCTTTTTGTATAGAGATGTCCTAAAGAAAGAACTTCCCTATGTCTCGAACATTGAACGTGCCCGCAAACCGAAACGGCTGCCGGTAGTCTTCACGCGCGACGAAACAAAGCGAATTCTTGCGCATCTCGAGGGTACGCATTGGCTAATCGCGGCATTGCTCTATGGTTCGGGTTTGCGCTTGATGGAGTGTTTGCGCCTGCGCGTGAAGGACGTGGATCTTTCTTACAGACAACTCACTGTCCGAAACGGCAAGGGAGATAAAGATCGGATTACGATGTTGCCGGCAAAGCTGAAGCAACCGCTGATGCGGCATCTCCAAAAGGTGAAGGTCTTACACGAAGAAGATCTCGTCGCCGGTTACGGCGAAGTCTTTCTGCCTTACGCGCTCGCCAGGAAATATCCGAACGCGCCGAAATTGTGGGGCTGGCAATACGTGTTTCCGGCCGCGAAGCGATCCATTGACCCGCGCACCGGGAAAGAGAGAAGGCATCATCTTTCAGACCGCGCGGTACAGGGCGCAGTTAGAACTGCGATCCGCAAGACTCAGATAGTTAAGAATGGCAGTTGTCACACGTTTAGACACAGCTTCGCGACGCATCTGCTCGAACGGGGTTACGACATCCGCACAGTACAAGAACTGCTCGGGCACAAGGATGTCAAAACAACGATGATCTACACCCATGTTTTGAATCGGGGTGGGCAGGGCGTCGAAAGCCCATTGGACGCGTAATTTGTTGAGGACGAAGAGACCGCGTCGTATAATCCCCGCAACAGGATACTTATACGAAGTGGCTTCGTATAATACATAGTTGTGCGGCTAGCTTTCAGAAGATGAGAAAATACGTTGGTGTATGCTTTGCTTGCGAATGTGGTGACCGCCACCCGGTTCCACTCGAAAAACCACTCGCATTTTTCGAGCTTCCGTCAAAGAATGTGTCCGTCGCAAAATACTACGGTGATACTAACCTCACAGTGCCTGCGGGGTTGGTCTCTCTGCCCGGACGGGACTTTACATGCCCAAACACAAAGGCGACGTTACATCTTCCTGAACTTGATTCGTTCTTCTTTATTCCACTTGGCGGAGGTCCCCTGCTTGTCGGATAGACGTCTCTTGCGCTTGGCAAATCTTTTGGTCTTGTGGGTTTTCGCGGCCATCTCCATTGCCGGACAGCAATCTATTCCGTTTCACGCGGGCCAATCTGTCTACATCGTTTCCGTCCGTGGAAACTTGGGCGATCCGTCGTTATCAACGCTCGATCTTGCCACAGAAAAGGAACTTCGCGAGGGCTTCAAAAAGCGAGGCGTCTTTGAAATTGCACCGTCGCTCTCGAAGGCTGACTTTGTCTTTCTGTGCGTCACGGAGTACTTGGACGACAAACCGTCCAGCCTGTTGCGCAACGTGCTCGCGATTGCCGTCAAGCCCGACGATTTTTCGGCGAATCGCTCCGACTTAACCAGGCTTCGCGACTTGGCGCTATGGCAAAGCTCCCGCTCTGCGAAGGTGCGCGTGAAACTCAAATCAGTCATGGAGGACTTCCATGATTTCGCTGCGAAGAAATGACCCTGTTTCACCAACGCCGCACAACAAATCGTTGGACCGGAGCCACGGGAAGCGCCTTTCGCAGCAAGCGTGATCCGGCTAAGCTGCTCGGTAGCGCCGTGGCCCCGGTCAACTCAACCGTTATGTTGCCTTCAGATGTCGCCAGGCGTAAGGTAACCATATGAATCTCAGGCTTACCAAGGTATTTCAACGCGTGCCCGAAGGTGGCTTTGTTGCTTTCGTCGAAGAGTTGCCTGGAGCCAATGCCCAGGGTGAAACACTCGACGACGTCAAATCGAATCTCGAAGAAGCCATCGAACTGGTGCTCGAGGCGAACCGCGCGTTGGCGGAGGAACTCATTGCTGGTCAGGAAGTAATTCGCGAAGCCGTTTCTCTCTCGGCGGCATGAAACGTAAGGCACTCATCCGTCACCTCGAACGTAACGGCTGCGAATTCTTTCGCGAAGGAAAGAAACACACTGTGTACGTCAACCGCAGTGCCCAAGCATCGTCAACGGTGCCGCGACACAACGAAATCAAAGATGTTCTCGCGCGAAAAATCTGTCGCGACTTGAAGGTTCCCGCACCTACGGCAACATAACAAATCGTTGGACGCGAGCGGCGGGAGCGTGAAGCCAAGGCAAAAGTAAAAAGGTAAAAGGAAAAAGATATCGCGCCGCCGCGTCAACTCAACCGTTATGTTGCTTCGCATAACACTTCGCACGATCTTTCTCATCGGACTACTGGTATTGTCGGCGGCTGTCGCGTCCGCGCAGGACGGTCCCGCTGTTCGTGAGGCTGTACCCGCAATCTATCCGGCTATTGCTCTCTCCGCACGCGCCACGGGCAGCGTCATTGTCGAGGTGCAAATATCCTCCGACGGGTCTGTCACATCGGCCCATGCCATTAGCGGTGCTGGCGTGCTAAGGGCCATCTCGGAATTCACCGCGCGACGCTGGCTGTTCGCGCCAACCGATGCACCAAACTCGCGTATGGCGCGGCTTACATTTCGGTTTACGATTGTGCCGGACGGCACCGCCTCGAAGGACCGCGTCCCAATATTCCGGCCGCCGTACGAAGTCGAAACTCGAAGCGAGGTGCCGCATATTGTTCAGACGCCCAGCGTAGATCCGGCGCCAAAACGAAAACGCACGTCGCGACGACGGGCAACATAACAAATCGTTGGACCGGAGCCACGGGAAGCGACTTTCGCATCAAGCGTAATCCGGCTAAGCTGCTCGGTGGCGCCGTGGCCCGGTCAACTCAATCGTTATACCGCTTTTTGAATATGCCGAAGCTAGCCTTTTCAATTCTATTGCTGTTGTCGTGCTACTGCTTCGCTCGCACACAAACAGCGACTCCGTCCGAAGTGCCCACGATTGAATTTTGTGAACTCGTTCGGAATGCGGCTAACTACGACGGTAAGCATGTCCGTGTACGGGCGGTGTACTTCTCGGCGTTCGAAATTTCCGGATTCGGTGAGCCGGCGGGGCGCTCCTGCCACGACAACAGCATGGTTTGGGTGAACTTCGATCCTTCAGTCGAATCAAATTCCAAGCCTGAAATCTATAAACGTTTTCGCGACTCCATCTACGCGCATGGAGTTGTTATGAACGGGAACATCGCGAGCCTCGAAGGCGAAGGGCTTCTGTGGGAAACTCCAGTGGTCGTTACCGGCGTGATTCACAAACCGAACAGACACGGCTACGGGCATACCAACATCTATTCACACGAATTCGTTGTTTTCTCGATCGAGGAAGTCGGCGAACCGAAAAAGACGAAGCCTTGAGTACGAAGAGGCAGTAATCAATCGGCGCGGTATAACAAATCGTTGGACGCGAGCGGCGGTCGCGTGTTTCGCAACTTGATTGGTTCGGCGAGCGGAGCGTGAATTCGCGCCGCCGCGTCAACTCCGCCGTTGGGTTGCTCAATCTCACGGAGGCCTTTCAATGCACTGCATCAAATGTGGTACAGCAATTCCTGACGCGGCAGGCTTTTGCCCGGGGTGCGGCGCGCCTCAACGTGCGCGCGCATCTAGCGCCCCGACAGCTGGCGCGTGGGCCGTGCTTGTCGGCGTGGCGCTCATTGGAATTCTCGTTGTTGCAATTATCGTTGGCCTCACTCAGGTCGGCCCCGCTTTAGTTAACCACCAATCTTCGGCGCGGCCTCCAATAACAGATCAGGTTGTGCTTAACTGGCACGGCGTCCTGAAGGACGGTGAACGTATGTCGTGGCAACTTCCCGCCGGCAATTATCGACTGGAACTAACCGCCAGCAATGACGGCAATACAGTTGAATGGATCGGCGGAAATTGTCCGACTACACAACCAATGAAATCACTTTCCACGTCATGCCAAATGCCACGTGACGGACAATTGCTTGTTACCAACCCAACAACTTTTGGTCTTGGCGCGGCATCCATGACCACGGTTAAGGTGACGCGGGTTGGTGTCTTTTAGTTTGGGCACGCAACCCAACAAATCGTTGGACGCGAGCGGCGGGGGCGTGTTTCGCATGAAGACTGGTCCGGCGAAGGGTGCGTGAAATCGCGCCGCCGCGTCAACTCCAGCGTTCGGCGTTACTTCGTCTCTCTATATCTGGGATGAAAATAAAGAACGAATGCAGTTTCCAATCTGACAGCGTGGTTCGCAACGTCGAGCGAAGTCTTGCTTGGATAAATCCGATGGACTTAGTTGGAATCTCGTTCATTCGCCTCATGGACGACTTGCCAAAACCAAACGACCGGTCACCACATTGGCACAAAGAACTGAAAAAACGTTACGAGTACTTGAATGGTCTGTATGTGGGAAAACTTGGAAACGAACCGTCTCACATCAATCTGTACATTCCCAACATCTATAGAGGTATACCTTATCTTCTGGCGCTAACACCTTTTCCCGCGTTGCTCATCACCGACAATCTGGCGCATGAGGTTGGGCACCATTTGATTTACACGCGTGGTTATGTGTTTCAGCCCACCGAGGTCTTCAAGCACCAGGAGACGATCGAGGAATTCTGCGACCGTTATGCCTTCGGCGTCACCACGAAAATGACGATGAAATGGCGCTACCGGCTCTCACGTTGGGTGCTCCGGCGTTTGGCAGGTTGGCACCTCGCGATGGGCGCGCTGAATGAGGGAATGAAGAAACAAAAAAAAGCGTCAGAACACTACCGAGCAGCTTTTAATCTCGACAACCGTCGTGATGACGCATTGTACTTCTATAAGAGCATTACGCCTGTCGGTAACGCCGAACAAATCGTTGAACCGGAGCGGCGGGAGCGTCTCTCGCATCAAGCATGATTCGGCGAAGGTGCTTGGTTGCGCGCCGCCCGGTTAACTCAACCGTTATCCCGCTTCACACTCATCACGCTTTGGAATAATCTTTTCGCCGCGCAGCTTTGAAAAGGAGGTTTCATGCGTTTTCTAATCATTCTGCCGCTGGTAGGCATCGCCGCAGTACTGGTTGCGTCGCAAAACCTCACGGCATCCGACAACAGATATTCGAACCAGGCGGCGGTGTCGTCGACCACGAAGGGATTGATGCTCCAGCAATCCGAGGGCGAGCGGAGAGTGCGACGTCCGCGGCCCGGCAGCGGCACTGCGATGGCTGCGCCTGCGATGATCATCAAAGTGGACGGACACAACGGTGGCTCATCCGACTTCTTCGTCGGATACGAGGAAATTGCCCCGGGTGACAGCATCCCCGCTCACTCTCATCCTGGATACGACGAAGTTCTCTTTGTGCATCAGGGCAATGGTCTCGCAACGCTCGGCTCACAGCAGCGCGTGGTTACGATGGGCGCTACGATTTACATACCGCCAAAGACACGCGTCAGCCTCAAGAACACGGGCACGCAGACGCTTAGCGTCTTTTTCGTCTTCCCGCGCCCAGAGATGGTGTCGGAATACTATCGCGAGATGACCGTTGCGGAAGGTGAACGTGTCGTGCCGTTTACAGCGGAAGAGTTTGCCGCGTTCCGCGCGCGGCATCGGGATCACATTGTCTTTGACGAGAGATAACCCGTTTGTCGGACGCGGGATAACAAATCGTTGGACGCGAGCGGCGGGAGCGTGTTTCGCATCATTACTGGTAAGGCGATGCTTGAATGAATTCGCGCCGCCGCGTCAACTCAACCGTTGGGCGTCTAAATTCAGCAATGACTAAGTTCACTTCCATTGCATTGATTGTTCTTTTGTCGGCTATATCCTCGTCACGTGCCCAATCATCGGTGCCGAGCGATACTCAAATCACGCTTGAACGGTTAACTGATGCATTTGGTGGCGGCGCGAACTATCGGCTAACGATTACAGCTGACGGAACAGTGACCTTCAAACGTTTCGCGAATCCTTCACTTGACGTCTCGGACCCACGATCGAAGGAATCGCCATTAGTGCAAACAAAACTTCCGGTCGCAACTGTGGCAGCGCTGCTCGCCGAGTTTGACCGCACCAAATTCTTCTCATTGAACGACAGATACGCTAAGAAAGAAGATGGCTGTCCTGCCGGAGTCTGGACCGATGCTAGCGCTGCGGAAACTTCAATCAGAGTCAACGGTAAATCGAAAACTGTTTTTCATTACCACGGGTGCTTCGACCAAAATATGCGCCCTTATCCTGCGGAACTTACGGCTTTGGAATTGAAAATTGACGAACTCGTCAACACCAAACAGTGGCTTAAATGATCGTCGACGCCCAACAAATCGTTGGACGCGAGCGGCGGGGCGTGAAGTCAAAGGCAAAAGGAAAAAGGTAAAAGGAAAAAGAACTCGCGCCGCCGCGTCAACTCAACCGTTGGGTGACTCTTCTTCTTCCGAAACATTCTTTTAGTGCTCGCGTGTAAGGCATATGCGCGGTTTCATCCTTCGGCTCACGGCATTTCTCGTCACGTTTGCTTTCTCTGTTGGGGGGACATCGGCGCTTGACTACTTCTATCCTCGCTACGATGAACTATCGAGGGCTTCGATGTTCATTCCACCAAACGGTCATGGTGGATCTACATCTTATCGGTCGCGGAGTGGGGTTTATCTCCTTGTTGAGCGTTTTGAATTTCCGTCGCACGAAGCCGCGAACGTCGCATTTCAAAATATGTTGCGTGATTCCCGAATCCTGGAGAGAGAGGTTCTTTATGATCGCGACGGAAAGCTTGTGACGGGCGAAAGAGTAATAATCAGGTATCGCTCTGAGCGCGGCGTTGATGCCGCAGCGGTCATCAGCCTTGACGACACGAAACTGTATGACTTTTCTTCAACTTCTTTGCGACACGCGCTATCTTTTGAACGCGCGCATCGTCGTTATTGACGCGCCACCCAACAAATCGTTGGACCGGAGCGGCGGAAGCGTGTCTCGTGAGATAACTGGTCCGGCGATGCTTGAATAATATCTCGCCGCCGCGTCAACTCAACCGGTCGGCGGCTTCAATTAACTAATAGGAGTGAAATATGCCAGAGGATCAGAGTTCGGAAGAGCTTGAGTTAGAGAAACAACGCCTCAAAGCTGAAATAGATCGCCAAGATGCTGAAATTGCGCTTAGACGTGAAGAGCTTAAGACCAAACTTGAGAGCGATCGAAGAAGCATTTGGTTCTCTTCTCCCCTGATAATAGCCGTCTTATCGGCAATCTTTGGATTACTAGGAACTGGAGTGGGCGCCGCCCTTCAGGGTTACTGGAATACCGAGCTTGAACGACAAAAATTCGAGTCTTCATTGATACAGAACGCTCTAGAGACGGATGATAAAGATGAGGCAGCTAAGAATCTGTTGTTTCTTGTCAAGGCGGGGATAATTCAACATCTAGATGGAGCGAAGATTGAAGGCCTTGCCAATAATCCCAGTCAGCTTCCGATCCTCAAACATTATCACCGAGCAGTTGCGGAAGGATTGATGACTATCAAAGAAGCTAAAGAAATCCTCAAGGGGAATGGCTACTATAACGGTGAGATCAATGACATTGATGATAATGAATTCGTCGACGCCGTAAGAAAGTTCCAGAAAGACAAGAGTGTAGGTCCGCCCGATGGTCTCTTAGGACCTGTTACCGCTTCGGAACTAAGGAAGCTCAAGAAATGAATAATCTACTTCAGGCCGCCGCCGAACAAATCGTTGGACGCGAGCGGCGGGAGCGTGTTTCGCATCATGAATGGTCCGGCGATGCTTGAATGAATTCGCGCCGCCGCGTCAACTCAACCGTTGTGCGCCATGTCTGTTCATTTCAGTTGCACTCTATCGGAGGTGTCATCCTCATGAACCCCAAGGAATATGCCGAGAAGGCTGTGACCATAGATTCGCTGTTCTGGAATCCAGGCGGGAAAATCGATGTCAAAGACGCGGGCACCGTCGGTTTCAGCTACGGCTATCCCGAACCAAGACCCGGCGGTGTCGCGCTTTGGTCAGGACCTCGCGGACATTTCAACGACGGCATTGACTGGCCCGTCGGGAAACTCCGCGAGGGTATCGCACAATTGATCGAACATGTCGCGGAGGACTGCATCTCCGTCGTTTCTAATCTCGATGCCGTCTCGTCAGACGCGAAGGCGGCAATCACGACCGCTATTCGCAGACATTTTGAAATCGAGGGTAACTAACTATTATTGCTGTGGTGGCGCACAACAAATCGTTGGACGCGAGCGGCGGATACTAAATTCGAATTTTGAACTTCGAATTTCGAAATTCTGGCCGCGCCGCCGCGTCAACTCAACCGTTGGTGCGGAAGAAGTTCCGCATGTCTTCGTCTAACTATTCATGACGAATAGAGCTTTCGCTTTGATGCTGATGATCGTTAGCTTTGGCGCTTCTGGCTGTAACCGTATTCGTTCTCAGGCGACAGCGACGTCGACCGAACCAGCTTCTCTCGATAAACCTCGTCGTTTGCGGCCTGCGTCCTGTCCGCTTACGCTTCCCCCTGCGGTCCCGTTCACTCCGCCGGGTGAGCATGTGTTTGGCGCGGACGAAGACTGGTTTTGGTTGGGTACGGACAAGCTTTATATCGGCCTTCCAAAATCAGGAGAAGAGTGGGGTTGGTTGCCGCGCGACTCCTTGGGGCCGGGCGAGCCCAAGTTGACCGGAAAGATTTTCTGGGGCAGCGTCGAATTCGATTACCACAAAAAAGAGGACTATAGCCTGAAGGTCACGGGACGACGGCTCGATGGCGACACCCCTCCGTTTGAAGCGGAAAGGGTAACGAACGCGCTTTTTGAACCTCGTGCCGCCATGCTGACAGGTGTCTACGTACCCGCTCCCGGCTGCTGGGAGATCACCGGCGACTACAAGGGCGCGAAGCTGAGTTATGTCGTCTGGGTCTACGCTGACAAGCCGGGCGACTAGTGAACGGAGTATATTCGTTGCAGTCTGTGGCCCCGATCGCTGGCTCGTCCCAGAGGTGGGCTGACAATCACGCCGCACAACAAATCGTTGGACGCGAGCGGCGGGAGCGTGAAGTCATTGCCGATTTCCAATTGCCGATTGTCGATTTAAATCGCGCTGCCGCGTCAACTCAGCCGTTGGGTGCTGTGCCGTCTGCTTGGTAGTAGGATTATTACTCCCCCATGGATCAGATTGTTCAACTAGTTGCCATTCTTTTACTAGGACTTGTTGGACTCTGGCTGTTCAAAGTCTTCTTTATTGGAGGTTTGTCTAAGAACGGCGGTTATCGCAAACCTCCCGCAATTAAGGGTTGCGCTGAAGGATGCATGGAAATGGTAATCGAAGCCTGTTTTCCAATCTTCGCCATAATCTTTTTGATCTTGTTGATAGTTGTACCGATCTTTGTGATTCTTCTTGCGGTTGGCGCGATTCGCCTATCCGATCTGTTCAAATAACACGGCCGCACCCAACAAATCGTTGGACGCGAGCGGCGGGGCGTGAAGTCAAAGGCAAAAGGAAAAAGGTAAAAGGAAAAAGAACTCGCGCCGCCGCGTCAACTCAACCGTTGTGTTGCGCTGCTCAACCAACCGCGTAGCGGTTGCAGATATTAGCCAGGGGTAAGCGACCGCAGGTCGCACCACCCCTGGATCAAGTTAGAAAAATGTCCGCGCCCTGTAGGGGCGCAATGATTCCCGATTTTCGTCAGGCGGAATTTCTGTCGCCCGCTTCGCGGGCTCTGATAATTGAGGAGAACGTGATCCCCGGGTTACGCTCGCTGCGCTCGCTCACCCGGGGCTAAACTCTGCCGTCGCTCTGCGACTCATTGACGCGGACATCTATCTTGACTCTAGGCTGCGTTAGCGTGGCCGTGAGCGCACATAACAAATCGTTGGACGCGAGCGGCGGATACTAAATTCGAATTTTCGAAGTTCGAATTTCGAAATTCTGGACGCGCCGCCGCGTCAACTCAACCGTTCGGCGCTGCACCGATGCTCAAGATATTACTCATTGGGATTGTCTTACTAACATCGAAGATCACGGTCGGCGAATGCTCGCTTCGATCGTTATCGACCGACCCGCAGATTGACGTATGCGAATCGATAACAGTTGCGTGTCCTGAAGGTGTTGACGCAGACTCCAACATCAGATTCGAGGCTTATGTAGCGCGCGCGGCCTCGTCTCCCAAATCGAAATTGAAATATCATTGGTCTGTGGATTGGCCGCGTGGCTTTCCCAGGGGCCGAATAAAATCTGGTCAAGGCACGTCTTCTATTATCGTGTCGGTTCCGCGGCGAACTCCTCCCAGCCTAACGGCAACCGTTACCGTTGTGCAGGGAATTACTAAAGGTTGTAATACCAAGGCATCGTGCACGACTGCTATCGGACGCGCCCAATGACTGGGATACGCGCCGAACAACTCGTTGAACGCGAGCGGTGGGCAACGAAAATTCGAATTTCGAATTTCGCAATTTTGATCGCGCCGCCGCGTTGACTCAACGACTAGTGGCTCATTATGGTTTCAGTCGGTCAAGTGAGATAAAGGGTTCCTCTCGAAACTCCGACCGGAACACGGAGACTTAAATGAGAAAGCTCAAAATCATAGAACACATCTCGCTCGACGGCGTGATCCAGCACTCTGCCGATGACAATGATTTCCCTTACAGTGACTGGACCGCGCCCTATAGAACTCCCGCCGGACGAGATGCAATCCTCGCCGCGCAGGGCGAGAGCTTCGATCTGCTGCTGGGCCGTCGCACCTACGATCTCTGGTCGGGCTTCTGGCCGAAGGCGCCAAGCAGTCCGATGGCCGACGCCCTCAATGCGGCAACAAAGTACGTCGCTACGCACCGCCCGGAAAGTCTCGAATGGGGCCCGTTCGAAGGCGTCGGGCCGAACATCGTCGAGGACGTCCGCCGCATTAAGTCGCAGGATGACCCGAACCTGATCCTCTGGGGCAGCTCCACGCTGACATCGACGCTGCTTGAGCCCGGGCTTACGGATGAAGTCCTCCTGGTCGTTTATCCGGTGCTCTTAGGAACGGGGAAGCGCTTTTTTACGGAGGGGACGCCGGCATGCTCATTCGAGCTTGTCAGCACACAAGCTATGCCGTCCGGCATCATTCTCAGTACTTACAAGCCCGCCGGGCCTTTGAAGATCGCGTAGTTCGACGACGAGTGGGTTGTCAACTCTGACGTTGGCGACTAACTTCAAACTGATGAGTGCGATAGCTAAATGGGTTGATTACGACACGCCTTTTGTTCGACAGCGTTACAATCGACTTGCAAAGTTCTTCGGTTTTTTTGAATGGCTGTTCCTCCTGCCTCCTGGCATACGGAGTAAAGCAGTCAGCCGTTTGCAACTTAAGAGCGGCAGTCGTGTGCTTGAAGTCGGGTGCGGGACTGGCAAAAATCTTGCACCGTTGATCGAAGCGATCGGGGCAGAAGGTCAAGTGTACGGCGTAGATTTGTCCGAAGGAATGCTCGCGGAAGCTAATCAGCTATGCGTCCAGCGAGAGTGGCGTAATGTTAAATTGATGCGGGCGGATGCGACCGATTACGTTTTGCCAGAAGCTGTTGATGGTGCAATCTTCAGTCTTTCGTACGCGGTTATCCCTCATCACCGGGACGCGCTACGCCATGCTTGGAAACAACTACGTCCCGGCGGGTATCTTGTCATTATGGACGCAAAACTCCCGTCAGGTGCGGCAGGCAAGCTGCTTTATCCATTGGTGGTGTGGACAAGCAGGTTGACGGTGCTTGGCAACCCGGACGTTCGTCCGTGGGATGAGTTGCGGGAATTGGCCGACGATGTGGAATATGAGGAAGCGCAATTCGGCACATACTACATTTGTCGCGCGAGAAAGCAGCCGCATTATTAGCCGACCACACCGCTTTCGTCCTTAGGTCTCAATGCCGTTACGCAGATATATAAAAACTAAACGGAGTTTCGTTATGCGCGTTCTCGTTGGTTTGATACTTTTTGTCGTTGCCGCCATAGATGTATCGGCTCAGGCGATCAACCCGGATTTCGTTTACGGGCGTGATTACACTTTCGAGCGGATGGTAGCGAAACGCAAGGTGAATGACGCCGAAGACAAAGGCACGATTCGTTTGGTGACTTACGTCTACCGCCCGGTCAAAAACGATCGCCACGAAGTGGTTCTCTTCAGTCACGGTTCAACCGGCGGGTTAGTGCGATCGCCCAAGGAGGATGCGGGGGCCGCGCCGCCCGCGGTAGTACGGTTCTTCGTCTCGCGCGGATACACGCTCGTCGCTCCCAAGCGCCGCGGGCGCGGCGAGTCGACTGGGACATATGTCGAGGAATGCTCTATCTATACCGGGCAATGCACGGCCGCCGATCAGGTCGCGGTCGGCGACCGTGCGATGAGGGAGGCTCTGCTCGACACCGATGCCGTGATCGACCAGTTGATTCTGGGTCGGCTCGTTCCCCGGAACTCGAAGATCATCGTGGCCGGCATCTCACGGGGCGGTTTCCTGTCCCTGATTCTTGCCGGCAAGCGGCCCGAACTCGTCAAGGGCATCTTCAACTTCGTCGGTGGTTTGTACGGAATAACCGACCGTACCCCTGCTCAGGAATCCCAGCGGCGGATGGACGATCAAAAGGTGCGACTGACCCGCGCCGCGAAGCAGGTAAGCGCGCCGTCCATCTGGTTTTACGCCGCCCGCGACCCATGGAACAGGGAGGGCGTCCCGCAAGAACTGCACCGGTACTGGCAAGACGCCGGCGGGCGGGCCGAGTTCGTCTACGTTGCTGAGCACGCACTCCCGAGCGGCCATGAGCTTGCCGCAAACGCCGCACTTTGGGAGCGGCAGGCTGACGCCTTCCTGAAGACAATAGAGCAGGTCAGGCGTTAACGTCGGATGTGGGCAACGGCGAAAAGCAAGGATGAACGATGAATTATGAAGGATGAATAAACATTTCGTTCAGGCTACATCCCTGGGCCGTCTCCCTGCTCTTCGGCGACGCCGCGTCAACTCCGCGGTCAGACATCTTCTCCTTTACAGTGGGGCAGGGAACTGATGAGAAAAATACTCGCACTATTTTTGATTCTTCTCTTACCCGGATTGCTGTCGGCGCAAATGGCCGCAGTTTCGCCGGCGCGTCCGCTCGTTTTAACGCACGTCACAGTGATTGACGTAACCGGCGCGCCGTCTAAGTCTGATATGACGGTGATTGTCGAGGGTAATCACATCACGGCTGTCGGCAAAACCGGAAAAGTTCGATTTCCGAAAGCCGCGCAGGTTGTTGACGCGAGTGGAAAGTTCCTTATCCCCGGATTGTGGGATATGCACGTGCATACTTTGCGGGAGGAACGGGTCGAAACGTTCTTTCCGCTTTTTATCGCAAACGGCGTTACCGGAATACGTGATATGGGCGCGCCGCTTAAAAGTCTTGAATTGTTGACGCGGTGGCGTAAAGAGATTCAGCAGGAAACGCGCGTGGGCCCACGCATCTTTGCTTCGGGCGCTGTGTTGGGCGGCGCAAGACCGCAAAACACTATTGCGGCTTCTAACGAAGCGCAAGCGCGTCACGCGGTGATCACGCTCAAACAAAACGGTGCGGATTTCATAAAGGTCTATTCGTTACTTCCGCGCGCGGCTTATTTCGCCGCTGCTGACGAGGCGAAGAAACAAGGATTGAGTTTTGTCGGTCACGTACCTGTCTCGGTAACCGCGGTTGAAGCCTCGGACGCCGGTCAGAAAAGCATGGAGCATTTATACGGCATTCTCGAAGCCTGCTCCTCCAACGAACCTGAAGTCAGGAAAGAAGTTGAGCAAGCAGCGAAAAATCCCGACACCTGGAGTGCATGGGGCGCAGTCGTTCGCACGACCGACCGGCTTTACGGGCGGCAGGCACGAGAGAAAACTTTCAGCAAAGAAAAATGTGCAGCACTCTTTGCCCGTTTCGTCAGAAATCGCACGTGGCAATGTCCCACGCTCGTGGTACGTCGCGCGCTCGCTTTGCGCGAGGACAACAGCTTCAAAACAGACGCTCGGCTCAAATACATCCCGCAGTCTGAAGCGAACAGTTGGAATCCACAAAACGACACCCGCAACATAAATCTTACCGGGGAAGAAATAGCCGACCGGAAAATCCGTTTGGAGAAAGAAACCGAACTTGTCGGAGAAATGCACCGTGCAGGCGTAAGGATTCTTGCCGGAACGGACTTGGGTAATCCTTATATTTATCCGGGCTTCAGTCTTCACGATGAACTGCTGCTTTTGGTTCAAGCTGGATTGACACCGCTCGAAGCACTGCAAAGCGCGACTCTTAACCCGGCAAAGTTCTTCGGTCAAGAAAAAGAATTCGGGACGGTTGAAAAAGGGCGGATTGCTGATTTAGTTTTGCTGGAAGCCGATCCGCTAGCGAATATCAGTAACACGCAACGTATTAACGCAGTGATCGTGAATGGCAGGTATTTCTCTAAGGATGCATTGCAGAAGCTGCTTGCTGATGCAGAAGCTGCTCCTTATAAACTGCAGCCGCATTGAGTCGCCAGGGTGATCCCTCGTGTTCGCCTGCCAGATCGTGATTCTCGAGCCGCTCACGGGTTCGCCTTCAGATTCGGCAGACGTCAACGCAGATGTTGCCATCTTAGCTTATGAATGATGATGTTGTTGTTCAGTTTGCGGCTTGGGTTGATCGAATCCTGGACAGCCGTAATCTTTCAAAGGTTGTGGCATACAACTTTAATCTCTACGAACACACAGACAAAACAGCCGTCCAATTGGTTGGCGCAACCTCGTACGATCCCGAGAATGACGATTGGGCGTGCGACGCGTACTTTACGTCCGGCGAAGACCTTTTCACACTGCCGCATTCGCTTACTGGAGCAAACTGGGAAGACGCACAGGAGTTTGCTATTCGTCTAATCGGGGACTACCTTCAGCGAAGCACATTGCCGGTCCCTCTAAAGACTTGTCGCGCAGTTACGGTGGGATTTGTGAACGGCAGCCTTGAAACGGTCTTACTGCGACCGCACGCATAACGAATCGTTTAAGCGGAGCGTCGGAAGCGTCTGGATTTCGCAATACGGATTGTGGATTGAATTAATTCGCACGGCCGCGTCAAAGTCTGACGTTATAACCGTCCACTTGCATCTGAATGAAATGAGATATCAAAGGCCTAACCTGCTGCCATTGTTTCTGGTAACGTCGATCATCCTTGGAGCCCTGCTCTTCTACGCTGACAGCCCGGTCACTTCGCAGACGCGCAATCAGAACTCGAACGCGAAAATCCGTCGCCCGACTGGGAAGGCGATCCAGCTTCCGCCCAGGCCCGCGCCGACGCCTACCCCTGAGCTGGAAGTTGTCACGGTCGATGTCGATCTGGTCAAGATCGATGCGCTGGTGCTGCAGAAGAAAACTGCCCGCATCGTCGGCGGTTTGACGAAGGAAGACTTCCTGCTTTACGAAGATGGAACCAAACAGGAGATTACCCACTTCAGCCAGGATGAGCTGCCTCTCTCTGTGATAATTGCCATTGATCGGGGTCCCACGTGTCCGCATCCGCTCGATGTTTGGAGCTACGAGGCACATCGCGCCGCCCGTGAAGCGATCGATCGTCTCAAACCTGTCGATGAGATCGCGGTGATGGCCTTCACCGACACCGCTAAACTGATTCAGCCGTTCACTCGCAACCGCATCCAGCTCGAGAACTCGCTCCATAACATTCCCGAGCAGGCAAACACCGCGGACGTCGCACATTGCTTCAACCTCATGTTTGCGGACGCCGCAGATTACATGCTGAAGGCCAGCAACCCAGCCGGACGTCGCGTCATAATTGTGATCACGGCCAATACGCGGCTATTCGATTGCACGAATGGCCCTTCCAACCGAGCGGCCACCAACGCGATTTACGAATCAGGCGCCGTCGTTTGCGGCATCATCCCTAAATCCATAACCCAAATTGCAGAAAATGTGACGCGGAGCGTTGCTACCCGCTTGAACAGAGTTGTTGGTGCCAACCATATGGACCTTGAAAGTTTGGCGAACGAAACGGGCGGTGAAGTACTCGGGGACAGACCTGCCAAACTCCACACGACTTTTCAGACGCTGATTGATCACCTGCGCAGTCGTTACAATTTGGCGTTTGTCTCGACGAACAAGAAGCGAGACGGCACGACGCGTAAATTGAAACTTGACGTCGATCCCGCGCGACAGAAATCGCAAGGCAAGCTGGTTATTAAAGCCCGACGGAGTTATGTTGCGCCGCGAGGTTGATACCAGGCATCCGGATCTTTGCTCGTTAGAGAGGAATGATAGTGAGCAGAACTTCGCTAATGCTTGCGTGCGTTTAAGACTGGCTCAAAGAAATCGGAATTCTGTAGCTCTCGCCTGGCCAACTCTGTCGTTATTCCGCCGATGCTTGTCTTCACGCTAACTTCACACTACATTCAACGGTCTGATGAAGAGCAGAACGAAAGGGTCGGCCCTCAAGACTCGGGCGTCAGGCCGCGCAAGTAGAGGTTCACGCGTGAAAGCTCGGGAGTCGGGCGTCGCATCCGCTAATACCGCATCGCCTGATGTTGTCATTATCACCGGCCTCAGCGGCTCAGGCATGACGTCGGCGACCAACGCGTTTGAGGATCTCGGCTACTTTTGCGTGGACAACATGCCGCTGATGCTCTTGCCGACGTTTGCGCGACTGGTGCAGGCGCGCGACGACGAACGTGGGCGAATTGAGCGCGCGGCTTTGGTCATAAGCTTTCGCGAGGGCCACTTCCTTTCAGATTTTGCAAAGCAGTTGCGGACATTGCGAAAGCGCGGCTTAACGGTTGCCGTACTGTTCTTTGAAGCGTCTGATGAAATTCTCGCGCGGCGTTTTAGCGAAACGCGACGGCCGCATCCGGCGGAGGGCGGCAAGGGTCTGCGCGACGCCATTCGCACCGAGCGCACGGCGATGAAACGTGTGCGCGCTTTGGCTGACGAAGTGATCGATACGTCCGAGCACACTGTGCATACGCTGCGAAAGCTCCTGCTCGAACGATTCAAACCATCGACTGATGCTGTGCCGATGCGGATCCAGGTGTTGAGCTTCGGGCACAAGTTCGGGCCGCCGCGCGAGATGGAGCTGCTGTTCGACGTGCGACATCTGCCGAACCCTTTCTTCATTTCGAGTTTGAAGAACTTGCCGGGTGACGATCTCCGCGTGATCAAATATTTAAAGACGCAGCCGGAGGTTGAGGAAACCCTGCGGCGCTTCACGGAATTGTTGAATTACCTTTTGCCCCAGTACAAACGCGAGGGCAAATCCTATTTGACTGTCGGCATTGGCTGCACGGGCGGCCGGCATCGTTCGGTGATGATCGCGAATGAGCTCGCGGCGCGCCTGCGGAAGTCGGGCTTTGACGCGCAGGCTGTTCATCGCGATGTAAAGCAAGCTCGGAAGCGCGCGTCCGCTGCTTAACATTGTCCTAATGAAACCTGGTGAAGACACATCGAAGAGTTCAGCAGAGTCTTTAGTCGGCGGCGTGATCGTTTCGCACGCGCACCTGGGGAGTGAATTCCTCGCGGCCGGTGAGATGATCCTCGGACGGCCGCTGCCGCACATCACTTCGGCGTCGATCGATTGGCACGATGACGTTGAAGTTGCGCGGCACGAACTGGAGCGCGCCATTGCCCGCGTGTCACAGGGCCGTGGCGTGCTGCTGGTCACAGACATGTTCGGGGGCGCGCCTACCGACGTCGCGTCGATGTTTCTGGACGATGATTCAGTAGAAGTTGTATCGGGAGTGAACCTCCCCATGGTTCTGAAGCTGGCGCAACAGGAGCCCGGATCCACCCTCACTGATGTCGCGAAAGCCGTCCGCGACAGTGGCAAAGAAGGAATCCAGATGGCCGGCGATCTACTCCCGCGCACCGTAAAACCTGCCTAATTTCGCGTTCGCGCTCTCCTTTGCGGCCATTCGCCGCAGTTTCCTGAAATCCGTCGCCTTTCGTCGTTTATCCACATTGACAGTCCCACCGTATTGGTGGGCACAGCGAATTGACGTCGTTGCCCGCCGTCGATTCTCCTTTGCAATGTGGAGTTGAGTGTCCATGAAAAAACTTCCTTTCGCCCTGGCCGTTCTGATCGCCGTCGTTCTTCCGACAGCCGCGCAAAACCAGACACGACAACGGCTCTCGACTGAGCCGCAGAGTCCACCGTCAGGCGCAACGCGTAATCGCGTCATTGCCAACACGCAGCCGGCGAACCATGTAAAGAAAGAAGCCGACGTGTCGATTGTTCCAAACTCGCAAGGCGGGAAGCCGGCGTGGGGGAACACGGTCGTTCCGGCTAACGCCAGTGCCGCACCTCAGCGCACGAACACGCCTTCGCCACTAACAGCCAAGACTCAAAACACGGCGACTGCGCCGCCAACGCTGGTCAAGCGAACTGCCCTGAACGTAGAGAGCGCGCCGGCGCCGGTGAATGTCCGCCCAATGACGCCGCCCGCTGCAACTGGTGTCTATCGAGTTGGAGTCGGCGATGTGCTCGATATCCGGCTGGCGAATCTGACAACGCGCGAATCGACTCTTTTCACGGTGATGAAGAACGGCGCGCTCGAGCATCCTTTAATAAGCAATGCAGTTCCGGTCGCCGGATTGACGCCGGATGAGATCGCACGCCGTCTCACCACTGAGATCAAAGTCATTCAGAATCCGCGGCCGATCGTCAGCGTGCGTGACTACGCAAGCCACGCCGTCTTGATTACTGGCGCCGTCGATAGCCCGGGAAGAAAAATGCTCCGGCGTGAAGCCGTGCCGCTTTTCACCCTCATGGCAGAGGCGTTGGCACGCTCAGACGCGGCGACCGCGATCGTACTCCGCAACGGAAAAGAAATCGTGCTGTCATTGGCGAAGAGTCAGGACCTCTCTACTCTGATCGTGGCCGGCGATTCCATTCGCGTTCTGGCGACGGCCAAGCAGTTCGTTTACGTCGGCGGAGACATCGTGTCGGCAGGCGAGAAAGAATTGCGTGACGGCATGACACTCACCCAGGTGCTCTTGGCATCGGGTGGCGTCCGCGGCGACTCGCAGAACAAAGCGAGAGTGACCAGACGCGACTCGAGCGGGTTGCTGAAATCGGAGGAGTACAACCTGAACGCTATCGAGACAGGGAAGGCGCCTGACCCTCTGCTGCAACCGGGCGATCGAATCGAGGTCAAACGCGGTATGTGATAATCTCTGCCGCATGTTGCCGGAATGATCGAAAGGGCGGTGCGCACGCGTGCCGCCCTCTTCTTTTGTGCAGGCGGTGAGTTCAGAGACGATGAACCAATTGTGGTCCCGCGCTACGCTGATTCATATTCTGCTCGGCAAATCGGTAGCCGAAGCGCTGCTTGTGACGGTCATCGCCGCGGCGTTCTATCTCACGACAACAAATCCTAATCTCCGCGGATGGCTCGATCAGGCAGACGCGCAGACGATATCAGGTTGGGCCGCCGATGAAGAGAATCCTGGACGGCGAGTCGAAGTGCAGCTTTTTGTGGACGATAAGTTCGTCGAACAGCGGTTGGCGGCGGACTTCAGACCCGACGTTCATCAGGCAAAGCGCGCGGTCGATGACTTTCATGGTTTTGTTTTCACAACGCCAACCCTTGCGCAGGGCGAGCACGAAGCGCGCGTTTACGTTTTGCATCGTGGAGCTGCGGATGCGCGACGGACGTTGCAGATAATCGGAAAGCCTTTGCGTTTCAGAGTCGAAACAGCCGCACCATCGCCGGTGACGAGCAACGGAGGCGCGCCATGACGCCGAAAGTTTCTGAACAGCAAGCTAGTTTGTTCGGCCTGGGCGATCGCGCGTTGGCAATCTGGGAGATCGTCTCCGTCGGTTCGTCGATCCTGATTGCGGAGTGGATGCTGGCATCCGCAGCCGGACTCAGCAAAGCGCTCATAGCCTTGCCGGTCGCGCTCGCGCTCGCGTTGATGTTTACCTCGCATCGAGTGCGGCGCGAATCGCTGCATGAACTTGGCTTCCGGTTCGACAATTTCTTTCGTGCTCTGTATCTATTGGCAATTCCCGTCGTCGTGTTTGCTCTGCTCTGTTTGATTGTCGGTCGGCGACTCGGCGCACCGCTTAATTTTCTGCGTTGGCACCCGAACCGATACCTGGCGCTGCAACTGGTCGTAGGCTTTTTGTGGGGACTCGTTCAACAGTATGCGCTGCAAGGATTCATCAACCGGCGCGCGATGATCGCGACGGGACGAGGATGGTTAAGCGTCCTTATCGTGGCGTCGATCTTTGCACTACTTCACCTGCCGAATTTGTGGCTGGTCGCGCTCACGTTCGTCGGCGGGGCGGTCTGGGCGGCGGTCTATCAGCGCGCCCCGAACATCTTCGCTTTGGCAATTTCGCACGCTGTGATGACATGGTTTGTCGTATCGACCCTGCCGCCGTCTGCGCTTCGGCATCTGCGCGTTGGCATTGGCTATTGTGGCTGAAAATCTGCAAAGGCCTGATGCGCCCTAGCGTCTCATTCGTCAAGACCCTGGGCAAGCAAACGCCTGTGCGTGTTGAACAATGATTTGCTATAATTGCCGCGGCCTTGCAAATGAGAGCAAGTCGGGCGGTCGCTGCTTCGATTTTCATGTCTCAGAATTCTGAGATTGATTCCGAAGGAGAGGAAAGTCCGAACACCAAAGGGCAGCGAGCCCGCTAACGGCGGGGCGGCCATCTCCGATCTTAGATCTCAAATTTGAAATCTCAGGTCACGGTGGTTGACGACAAGTGCAACAGAGAACAGACCAGCCGCGGGCTCGGATTTTGAGATCTCAAATCTGAACCGCTGGTGATGGGTGAAACGGTGCGGCCCGCATGGGCTTAATGAAATCTCGGATTTGAGATTTGAGATTTCAGAAGTAAGAGCGCACCGGCGCGCGTGGTGACATGCGCGGCCAGGCAAACTCCTCGCGGTGCAAGACCAAATAGGGAAGCGACGAGATCTCAGGTTTCAAATTTGAGATTTCAGACGGGCTGCCCGCTCGAAGCTTCCGGGTAGGTCGCTGGAGCCAGACGGCAACGTTTGGCCTAGAGGAATGATCGCTATTCCCGATTCGTCGGGAAACAGAATTCGGCTTACAGACTTGCTCTCATTGCATCGTCCATCCCGCGGAGAGCGCAGTAGACAGGCTGCCAGCCTGTGGCACTCCTTGAGCACGAAAACGGCGCGGGCTGGCAGCCCGTCCTACCATCGTTAAGGAGCCCAAACACATGGCCAATCGCAGAGGCGTTTTCATCGGCGCTTATGTTCCCAGCGATTTGAAAGAGTCTCTTCGGCGCAAAGCTGCTTCCGAACACCGCACGCTTTCGCAGGAGATCACCCGAATTCTTACGGAAGCCGTGCACGGGCGAGGACTGCCGGTTGGCAGCATCGATCGCCGGGCGCCAAACTCGCCGACGCGCCGCCGCACGAGCGATCCGTACCCGCGCAGGCGCAAGGACGATCTCCCTTAGGCACTGATCGCGCGCAGGAAATTCAATTGAGAGTTCTAATCGTTCTTGGAGTGGTCGTGCTGCTGCTGGCCGTGCTGTACCGGACGCTACGTCCGGGCATCAAGATAGCGCGCGAACTCATCCGCGCATTCCGTCACTTCCAACAGATGAGCACAGGCGCGCCGCGCGCCAAGAGCGCCGGTGAGAAGCTGGTTCAATGCGCGAGCTGTGAAACCTGGATTCCGCAGAGCCGCGCGCTGACCGCGGGTGCCGTCGAATACTGCTCGCGTGAGTGCCTCAAGCGCGCGGGCGCCGCGCAACGCCGAGACAGCGCTGCGTAAATCAATCAACTTCTGGCAGCTTCTTCGGGCAGGCGATTTCCTGAATCATGAATTGCGCGCTCAGTGTTAGTGAGGAGCAAAATCAAAGTCCCGACGACGAAGAACCCGATCAGCGAAAGGATCGCCTGCCGATACGAACCTGTGTAAGCAACCACCTGCGCGAAAACGATTGGCCCTAGCCAGGATGTGCCGCGCTCAGAAATTTCGTACAAGCCAAAGAAGGAAGATTCACGCCCGCGCGGAATCATTTGCGAGAAAAGCGAACGCGATAATGCCTGCGAGCCGCCGAGCACAAGTGCGATAACGACCGCGAGGATCCACGCTTCCGACACGCTGCGCAGGAACCCGTACGCGTATGTGACGATGCCTATCCAGCCAACCAGTGAGATCACAATCGCGCGCTTCGTGCCGATAACTTTGGCTAGCCGCTCAAAGCCCAGCGCGCCAAAGAACGCCAGAAACTGAACCGTCAGCAAAATGCCGAGCAGGAACGCCGGTGGAGTTTCCAAGCCACGCGCCGCGAACAACTCCTGTCCCAGAAACACACCCGAGACTGTAATCACGGTCTGGATTCCGTCGTTATAGAAAAGGTAGCCGACTAAATAACGCAGCGTCTGCCGAAGCCGAAGAAGCTCGCGGAATGTCGATCCAAGTTCCACGAACGCAGCGGTGAGGAAATTATGATCCGGCGGCAAGTCTCGCACGACATGCCGCGCCCTGAGCCGCTGAAAAGTAATAATCGCAAAACCGCCCCACCAGAATCCTGCCGACAACAGAGACAGCCGCACGGCCATCCCCGTCGAGATGCCGAAACGGTCTGCCGTGAAAACAAATGCCAGATTCAAGGCCAGCAACAATCCGCCACCCAGATAACCCCACGCGTAGCCGCGACTGGAAACTTTGTCGCGCTGATCTTCAGTCGTAATGTCCGGGAGAAAAGAGTTGTAGAAGACGATACTCGCGCCGAAGCAAACATTCGCGACGACAAAGACTATCGAGCCGAAGATATGCCGCCCTGGAGACAGAAAGAAAAGGAGGCAGGTCGCGGCCGCGCCGGCGTAACAGAAAAGCATCATTAAGCGCTTCTTCAGCGCTGAGTAATCGCCGAGCGCCCCAAGAATCGGCAAGAGAAACACTTGCAGAAAAACTGAGGTGCCGACCGTGAGCGGCGCCAGAGATTTTGCCGTAACCAGCAAGGGGCCAAAGCTAAAAATGACGCCGTTCTCGCCAACGGCCGCCTGCGCCAGCCGGGTAACGTAGTCACCGAAGAGCGCAGCGACGACGGTTGTGTAGAAACCTGAATTCGCCCAGTCATAAACGATCCAGCCAAAGATCTCGCGCCGATCGTTCTTGGCGTTCGCGTTCGTCAAGTCTTTTTCAGCCATGTTGTGGTTTCGTCAGGAGACTCACGATCGCCGGGGTGATATCGGCAAGCGAGCGAATCTGTGAGGCAACGCTCAACTTCTCGGCGCCCCAAACAATGGTTGGCACTGGATTCAGCGTGTGGCTGCGCGTTGACAGGTCTTCGAGATTTCCGTGATCGCTGGTGAGAATCATCGTCGTCGAATTCAAATCAAGCTTCTCCAGCACGCGTCGAATCATCCGTGCGAGATTTTGCAGCACAGTTTCCGCAGCATTGTGATCTTGCTTGTGGCCAACTTTGTCTGTGATGAAGTATTCGTACAGCGTGAAACGATTGTTGGTCGCGATCGTCGCCAGAACATCACCCGCTTCTTCAGGCGATCTCGGCTGAACCTCTTCGCCTCGCGCAATCAGCATTGCATTCGTAAAGTCCTGGTAAACCGCGCGGCCCGCTCTCAAGTCGTCAACGGTATTGAACTTTAATCCGGCCGCTTCGACAGCGGCAGTTGTTGCCGAAATCCAGCGAGGCCGGCTCTCAAAGAATGGCTTTGTGTAGGTGTTGGCGAAAATGATCGGATCGACTCCGGCGCGCCGCAGTTGCAGAAAGATCGAATGCTCGCGAATGATGTCGAGCAGCGCGCGATTTGGAAAACCCTGCTTGTGGTAACCAATCGCGCGCGGCGCGTTAACGCCTGTCAGAATAGTTGTTTGCCCCGAAGCGCTTTGCGGCCGGCCATCAACGCCGAGCCGCGCGTCTGTTTCAACCAACACGCCGCCGAAAGGAATTTCTGATGCTTCACCCTGAAAGTGCGCCAGCGGCTCAACCGCTTCCAGACCATCGAGCGGATTATGCGCGCCACGCGTGCCAATGCCGAGGCCGTCTATGAAGAAGAGCAGAACGTTTGACATCTGAGATTTGGTATCTGTCATTCGACATGTTTGCTGATGAACGGACGCGTCTGTCGCAATGCCAAATGCCAAAACTCAAATATCAAATGTCAGACTTGCTCATTCTCGCTGAGAACACCCCGCGCACGATACGCATTCAACTTGTTGTGAAGGGTCTTCAGGCTAATGCCGAGCATTTCTGCGGCGCGAGTTTTATTGTTGCCGGTTTTGTCCAGCGTGCGCAGGATCATCTGCCGCTCGATTTCTTCCAGCGGCGTGCCGACCGGAAAGGTGACCGTGTCTTCGGAGCGCAAACGCTGCCGCTCGTCGAATGGATACGGCGTGAAGTGATGCCGTTCGATTTGTTCGCCGGAGCAAATGACGACAGCGCGTTCGATTACGTTGCGCAGCTCGCGCACATTGCCGGGCCACGAATGAAATCGCAGAGCGTCGAGCGCCGCCGGACTGATGAAGCGCGCCGGCCGGTTGTGCTTCGCGGCCAGAGTTGTGATCAGGTGCTGCGTGAGCAGCGGCAAGTCTTCCAAACGCTCGGCCAGTCGCGGCAGATGAATCGTGATCACGTTCAAACGGTAGAGAAGATCTTCGCGCAAGGTGCGTTCGCGCACGGCCGTCAGCGGGTCGCGGTTCGTGGCCGCGAGCAGACGAACATCGACAGCGATTTCCTTGCGGCTGCCGAGCCGATGCACAACGCGCTCTTCGATCACGCGCAACAGTTTTGCCTGAAGCAGCGAAGGCATCTCGGCGACTTCATCCAGCAGCAGCGTGCCCGTGTTTGCGAGCTCAAAACAACCATGACGCCTGGCGACCGCGCCGGTGAACGCGCCTTTCTCGTGCCCGAACAGCTCAGATTCCATCAAAGTGTCCGGGATCGCCGAGCAATTGATCGCCAGAAACGGCGCGTCGCGACGCGAACTCAGATTGTGAATCGTTCGTGCGACCAGTTCCTTGCCGGTGCCAGATTCGCCGGTGATAAAAACAGACGCAGACGACGACGCCACCTGCTCGATCAGCATATAGACTTGCTGCATTGCTTCTGAACTGCCGACCAACTCGCCAAAGGCGCCGCGGTCGCGCAACTGGCGGCGCAGTAACTCGTTTTCGCGACGCGCTTCAGCCAGTTCGACGGCGCGCTCGAGCACAACGGTCAGCTTCTCAACATCAACCGGCTTATCGAAATAGTGATAAGCGCCCTCTTCCTGAATCGCGCGCAAAGCCGTCTCAACTGAACTTCCGTGAGCAGCGACGATAACCGGCGTGTGTGGTTGATTGGTCCGGATTTCACGCAACGCCGTGAAGGCTTCGCGACCGGGGGGCACAGTATCGGTGATGATGACGGAAGGAGAAAATGTTTCCGCGACTTTGATGGCGGCGGCGCTGCTCGGCTCGGCAAGAACTTCGTACCCGAGCGACTTTAATTGGTCGCCTAACGAGTTCGAAAATTCACTATCGCTGTCGATGATGAGCACGCGGCCTTTCATCGATTTCAGTTTAGCACAGCGGCCGAACGCGTTTTGGGAAACATCAGTCAGGCGAAGTGCTTAACAATAGCCTGGGCCATATCGAGTGGTGAATCGCCGGTCAGCGGTTGCACGACGCGAACGCCGAATCTGTCCGCAAGCTCCAACGCGTCACTGCCCGCGATGAATGCGACCGTGTCTTTCAAGACGTCCCTAAGATCGTTCGTGTCGAAGAGACGAGCAAAACTCTCAACGTCTGAGGCGGCTGAGAAGATGATTGCGTCGATGCTCGAGGTCTGAAGCATTGTTTGCAGGGCCGTGAGGCGTGTCGCATCCCACTCAGCTACAGTTCGATAAGCCATTACGACATCGGCGCGGGCGGACGCTTCTTCCAGGGCAGGCTTCAAATAATCTCGGCCGACGGCGGCTTGCGGAATCAAAAAATTGAGGCGCTGAAGCAAGTCGCGTCCCCCGACGTACGTGGCGATTTCATTGACGACGGCTGACGGGCTGAATTTCCTCGCGATAACGTCGATGTGAATCTGCGAGTGTTCGAGGAACGCAACGGTGTGCTCGCCGATCGCACACACTCGCAGCGAATCGAGCTCACTCAGTTCGTGTCCGCGAGCCTGCAAACTGTCGATAAGAGTTCGCGCGGCGTATTCGCTGACGAAGATTAACCAGTCGTAGCCGTAAAGATCGTCGATTGCCTGATCGAGTGCCGGCGTTACCTCAAGCACTTGAATGTCCAAGTCTGGCCAAGTAATGACGCTGAACCCACAGACGCGAAGTGCTTCGCGCAATTCAATGGCGTTCGGCGACGTCAGAAGTGTCGCATTCGCAACTGAACGCAGAGGCATGCTCATGATTCTTCCAAAGCGCTCAGCTACTTCTCACGCCGGTGCCGTCTAATGCGCCAAACGACAAAGCCGATGACGACGATTGCGATTAGTAGAATCGTCCCAGTGCGGCCGACCCACTTAACAAGCAGCGGCAAGCTGTGGCCGAACAGGAAACCGAGGAGCGTAATGACGATTGCCCAGATCACGGCGCCCGCCATGTTGTAGGCGAGAAAAACCCGCCACGGCATCTTGCGAGAGGCGCCGGCAAGCAGTGCCGCGAACACTCGCAGACCGGTGATAAAGCGCGCGACCAGAATTGTTTTGTTGCCGTGCGTCTCGAAATATTTCTCGATGTGGGCAAAACGCTTCGGCGTCAGAAAAAAGAAGCGACCAATCCGGAGCAGAAAGCCGCGGCCGTAATGATGTCCGATGGCGAAACCGATGTTGTCCCCAATCACCGCGCCGGCGGCGGCCGTCGCCATCACGCGAATCATGTTGAATTGTTCGGGATGGATGGCCGCGAAATATCCGCCGACCAGTAGAATGGTCTCGCCCGGGACCGGCAGACCTGCGTTCTCGAGCATCACGCCGAAGAACACGGCCCAGTAGCCATAAATCAGCATGTAGTATTCGATTAGCTCGAGCGAATTGTGCAGGAAATCCATTCGGTGGCAGGCAGCGTTCGGCTTCGTACGCGATTCTAAGGTGACACAGACACGGCGGCAAGGTTGGCTCGACCGCAGAAGGCGTTTACAATGGCTTTTCTCTCCAGAACTGAACCAGCCGGACGCGAAAGCGAACAACTCGCTTGAAAACACTTCTCATAGTTTTGCTTCTCTTGGTTTGCGCGTCGACCTATGCGCAATCGGCTAAAAAGCCCCAACGCGCGCCGACGCCGCGACCGCAACGGCCAACTCCGACAGAACCGGCGCCCGTTGAGCAGCCACAAGAGCAGGACATCGAAACTCTCAAAGTCGATACGGATCTGGTGACGGTGCCGGTTATTGCCAGTTCGCGCAGCGGAAAATACATCGCCGACCTGACGAAGGAAGAATTCAAAATCTCAGAAGACGGCGTGCCGCAGGAGATCGCTTTTCTGGCGACCGTGAACGTGCCGTTTCACGTCGTCTTGTTGCTCGACACGAGCGCGAGTACGAAAGAGAAGCTGCCGATGATTCAGCGCGCGGCCAAAGTTTTCATCGAACAACTGAGCCCTTTGGACAAGGTGAAGATAATTTCTTTCGACGACAGCGTGCACGACTGGGGCGATTTCAGCTCGGACAAAGCTCTGCTGGCGGGAATCATTTCACAGACGACTTCGGGCGAGGGAACTAAGGTTTACGACGCCGTCGAGCGCGCGCTTAACAGCTTGCGGGCGGTGAATGGGCGACGGGCGATCGTGGTTTTCACTGACGGGGTCGATTGGCACAGCGACCGCGCAACGTTCGAGGGCACAATCAAAAATCTTGATGAGACGGGTGTGATCGTTTATCCGATTCGGTTTGAGACGCGCGCCGAAACTGAGCAGTTGGTTCGCCAGCAGGACGCGCAACAGAATGGCGTCGGCCTGCCGACGAGCGACGTCATTCGTGGCAGATCAGGTGGTGGAGCGACCCCGCCGACTTTCCCGAGCGATGATCCCACTTCAGTTCCCAACACGCAGCGGCGCGGCACGTCACTTCCTGACTTGATCTTCAGTCGTCCGGTTCGCCGCCCACCGACCGACCCGCAGGGTTCGCCCACCGATCCTTTTCCTGATGCGAGTAACCGCATACCGCCGCCGATCGACCCGGGAGGCCGGAGCGGCCGCACTAACACGCCGAACGACACGATCAAGGCGATGCTCGATATGGCGTACCTGACCGCCGACAGTTACTTGAAGGACCTCGCCGATCGCTCAGGCGGACAATTGCATCGCGCGGACACGTTGTTGATGTTGCCGCAGGCATTTGCCGCGATTGCGGCTGAGCTGCGCACGCAATACACGCTCGGCTATTACCCGACGAATCGAAACAAGGACGGCACCTACCGCAAACTTCAAGTGAAGACGTCGCGGAAGGACGTGGCCATTCGCGCGCGGCCCGGCTATCGAGCGCGCGGTTAATCCATCCCGGAAAGTTCATTCCCGTTAACTTGTCGCGCTTCATTCAGCCGTGTTAGTTTTCTCAACGCGGTTCAAGCACAATGACAAGTCGCGAAGAAGCGTGGGAACTGCTCTGCGAGTACACGAAGGGCGACAGCCTGCGCAAGCACGCGCTGGCAGTTGAAACTGCGATGCGCGCCTGCGTGGCGCGGTATGGCGAGCCGGATGCTGACGCCGATGAGTGGGGCCTGGTCGGATTGCTTCACGATTTTGACTACGAGATGTTTCCGTCAGCCGATCAGCATCCGTTCACGGGTTCGAATATCTTGTGCGGCCGCGGCTATCCGGATCGAATCATTCGAGCGATCCTTGGCCACGCGACCTACACGGGCGTGCCGCGTGACACGCAGATGGCCAAGGCTTTGTTTGCGACAGACGAATTGTGCGGCTTCCTGGTCGCGTGCGCGCTCGTGCGTCCGTCGCGCAGCCTGGACGACTTGGAAGTAAAGTCCGTGAAGAAGAAGCTGAAAGACAAAGCCTTCGCGCGATCGGTCAATCGCGACGACATTTATCAGGGTGTGGAAGAATTGGGCGTGACGCTAGACGATCATATTCAGTTTGTGATCGATTCGTTGAAGCCGGTGCAGAGAGAGATCGGGCTCGGCGCACGGGAAGATCATGCCGCGCAGGCTCAGTAGCGTCCGTTGAAGGTTGCGGTCTTCCGGAGGCTCAATTGGCGCGGAAAAAATCGTGCGGCCGCAAAATAGAGTGCGGCAAACACTGAGAGAGTGACGATGGCTGAGAGGATTGCCTGAGTCTTTCGTCGTCGCGCGGTGTGGCGGTAAGTAAATATTGTGGCGGCAGCGGCCAACGACAGCGGTGCGAGCGCGCTCAGGGCCAGCATTGGCCGCTGATGGGCCAGCTCAGTTGCGTTGCCAACAGCGACGATCGTGAAGGCGCACCAAAGGCCAAGCCCGACAATCGCCGAGCATACCGACGTAATGATGAGCAGTTTCCAACGCACGGGATCAGTCCGTTGTTTGTGTAATCAATTTGTGGAGCTTGGCTTCAGTAAGCATAACACAGCAGGTATTTACTAAAATATAATGCTCACGCGAAGCGCCCTGCTTTACCTCGCCCGTCAGGAACGACTCAAAGACTTTGCCACACGCTTTAGTGCTTTCAAGAAAATCACCGCGCGTTTTATCGCGGGTGAATCGATCGATCAAGCCGTTGCCGCGATTAGTGAACTGAACAAGCGTGGCTGCAGCGCCTCGTTCGATCACCTGAACGAATCGGTCAGCAGCACCACCGAAACCGAAGCAGAAATTCGCGAGTATCTGGATATTCTTCGGCAGATTGACGAGTCAGGAATTAACTCAAACGTTTCGATTAAGCTGACGCAGTTTGGACTGGAAATCGATCCGGAACTGACGTATCGAAATGCGCGAACGGTGGTTGAAGACGCGGCGCGTCGCGGCAACTTTGTGCGGATCGACATGGAAGGATCGGCTGTTACGCAAGTGACTCTTGATATTTTCAAGCGAATGCGCGCTGAATTTGAGCTGAACGACGTTGGCATTGTGCTGCAGTCCTATCTTTATCGAACCGAAGCTGACGCACGCGAGCTTTTGAAGATTCCGGCGCGCATCCGTCTATGCAAAGGCGCCTATGACGAGCCTTCGGACGTGGCCTATCCGGACAAAAAAGACGTCGATGACAACTACGTTCGCGTGATGAAGCTGCTTTTGGGAAGCGGCGTTTACCACGGCATCGCCACTCATGATCCGAAGATGATCGAAGCCACGACCGACTTCGCGCAGAAAGAGGGCGTGGGCAAGGACGCGTTCGAATTTCAAATGCTGTATGGTATCCGGCGCGATTTGCAGGAGCAGTTGGCGCGGGATGGATATAATATGCGCGTCTACGTGCCGTATGGAAAACATTGGTATCCGTATTTCATGCGCCGACTGGCGGAACGCCCCGCGAACGTGTGGTTCGTGATGAAGAACCTTTGGAAATAGGTGGCACAGACTTGCGTCTGTGAACCACTGTAGAGACACAGCCTGAGGTCTGTGCCACTTAGCAATGGAAAGTTACATCTGGATTTTTTGGACAATCCTCGGCGCGATCCTAATCGTCGCTGAGATCTTCACCACGGGCTTCGTGATGCTTTGGTTTGGCATCGGCGCATTGGCTGCCGCCCTGGCAAATCTGGCCGGCGTCACGAGCATCCCACTTCAATTTTTGATTTTCGCGGTGGTGTCGATTGGTTTGACTGCGGCTTCGCGCACTATCTTTGTCAACTACTTCTCGCGTGAAAAATCCGGCGGTGATCTAAAAACGGGCGCAGATGCGTTGCCTGGGCAGGTCGGCACTGTCGTCACTTCGAGTCGCGGCGCGCTGAACGAAGGTGCGGTGAAAGTTTTTGGATCGACCTGGACAGCTTATCCTGCGGCGGGCGAAGAACCACTCGAAGCAGGCGACCGCGTGCAGGTTGATCGTGTTCAGGGTGCGTCTATTTACGTTCGGCGTGTGGGCCAGGCGCCGGATTGGCGCGCAAAGGAATTGAATTCGTAAGTGGCTTTAGAGATTCGGCGTCGTGTGCGAGTCCGCCTCTGTCTCGTCTAACGTCTTATCATCATCGAGCGCCGGCAGTTCAACCGTGATCCGATCTGCCGCACCATCCTGTAATTCTTCACCGGTAAACCTGGCAAGCACGACGGTGATGTTGTCTTCGCCGCCGCGGTTATTCGCTTCGTCCACCAGCGACTGACAGGCGCCGGCGAGATCTTCTACGGATTCGGCCACAATCCGCCGAATGTCTTCGTTACGCAGCTTGCCGGACAGTCCATCGCTGCACAGCAGAAGCACGTCGCCCTGACGAAGCTGAATGCGCGCAGTTGCCGGGGTCAGCTCAGTCTGCGCTCCGAGCGCCTGCAGGATCACGTTGCGAAACATGTGCGTCTCGGCTTCTTCTTCGCTGATCTGGCCTACGTCAACCAGTTGTTGCACGAGCGACTGATCTTTCGTTGCGAGACGAATCTGCTCGCCGCGCAAAAGATACGCCCGACTGTCGCCGACTTGCACCAGATCGAGCTTGTCGTCCTTTATGGCCGCGCCGGTAAGCGTCGCGCCCATGCCGCTGCAACGGCTGTCTTCCAGGCTCTTGTAGTGAATCGCACGGTTGGCTTGCAGGGTCGCATGCTTCAGGCATTCGACCAGCGAAGCTTCGGGCGCGCAGCCTTCACCGTCATTGTTGCTCATCACGTCCCGCACCGAATCGATCGCCATGCGGCTTGCGACATCCCCCGCCAGCGCGCCGCCCATTCCGTCTGAGACGACCAGCACCAGGCCCTGGTCTCCGATTTCAAAGCGTCGCAGATCGTCAGGATTTTCAGAGCCATCCGACCCGGTCCAGGCCTTGTTCGTGGCCAGATCAAGCAGCAGGAAGTTGTCTTCATTGCCGCGGCGGACGCGGCCAACATCTGATTTTGCGTGTAGCTCGACGAGCATTTGAGGAACGTTAAGACGTGTTTTGCAGCCGTTAGTTCGTCAGGATTCTATATTGCTATCGTCGTCTTGTCACCCGAAACCTTCCGTTTAGGGGCGCAAAAAGTGCGCGGGCGATTGCAAACTAAATGTTGGCTAAAGCTTGATCCAGATCGGCAATGATGTCGTCGGTGTCTTCGATGCCCACCGAAATGCGCACGAGGCCATCGGTAATGCCGAGCCGTTCGCGCGTCTCGGGACTTACGGACGCGTGCGTCATCGTCGCCGGATGGCAAATCAAAGTTTCCACGCCGCCCAGGCTCTCGGCCAAAGTGCACAGCTTCGCGGACTCGAGAACCTTGCGCGCGGCATCAAGCGATCCGACATCGAACGAAACCATGCTGCCGAAACCTTTCTGCTGGCGCTTTGCGAGTTCGTGCTGCTTATGCGAAACCGAGCCGGGATAATAAATCTTCTGCACCTTCGGATGATCTTCCAGGAATGCTGCGACCGCGCGGCCTGACTTGTCGTGCTGCTCCATACGCAGGGCCAGCGTTTTCGTGCCTCGCAGCACCAGCCACGAATCAAAGGGCGAAAGAATCGCGCCCGCGCCATTCTGCACAAACGCAATCCAGGCCGCATCGTCTTCGTTGTTCAGGACCACAGCGCCGCCCACGCCGTCAGAATGGCCATTGAGAAACTTGGTCGTCGAATGCACGACGATGTCAACTCCGAATTCCATCGGCCGCTGCAGGTAGGGCGACATAAACGTGTTGTCGCAAACTACGCGAGCGCCGTGCGCGTGCGCAACTTCAGAGACGGCCTTTAGATCGGTGACCATCATCACCGGATTTGTCGGCGTTTCGACAAAAACCATCTTCGTGTTGGGTTTGATCGCAGCTTCGACGTTTGTGACGTCGGACGTGTCAACGAAATCGAACTCAACACAATAATTTGAAAGTATACGACTGAAGAGCCGAAACGTGCCGCCGTAAGTGTTGTCAGAAACGACCACGTGCTCATTCGCTTTGACCAGTCGCAAAGTGGCGTCAATCGCCGCCATCCCCGAAGCGAAGGCGTAACCAAACTGTGCGCCTTCAAGCGCGGCGAGGTTTCGCTCTAGCGCAAGCCGCGTCGGATTAGACGTGCGCGCGTACTCAAAGCCTTTATTTTTTCCCAGCCCATCCTGCGCATAGGTTGAGGTCTGATAAATTGGAACGGTGACCGCGCCAGTGGCGGAGTCCGGTTCTTGTCCGGCATGGATGGCCGTAGTTGCGAAGCCCATAAGCGAAGCTCGACGTAGAATTCCGGGAGCTAAATTGCGAAACCGGATAGTATCCTGCGCGTGATTTTAGTGTCAATTCAGCGGACATCGGCGAGCGGCGCGTCGCGGGCGGTGATCTTCTGAAATTGGGCCGAATCGAGTATTATCATGGGAACTTTCGGACACGTTAACGAGGATGCCATGGCCTGCACTGATCGAGGGCGGGCGATGTTTGGTGAGCAAAGGCGTGACTGACCACGAACACCCTCAAGAAATTTCGAATGAAGATAGGCGCCGGCACGATCGTTCGCGCCTAATCGTTGACGTGCATTTTGACGGCGCTGAATCGACCGGCATCGCCAGCACCAAAGACATCAGTGTCGGCGGACTCTACATGTCCACCCGAGCTGATATTCCTGTCGGCGCGATGCTGTCGTTGAGAATTCCGGTCGCAAACCAGCATGTGGTGGTCAAAGGTGAGGTTGTTTACAGCAACGCAGGCGAAGGCGTCGGCGTGAAGTTTCAGGATTTGTCGGATGAAATAAGGCTTTTGATGGAGCAAGCGCTGCCGCAAACATGATTCATGTTTGACAGGCACACTCAAGGGGGCGGTAGCCCGACCGTAAGGGAGGGCTTAGTGTAATGTTCGATCAATTCACACTCGGCATCGAAGAAGAGTTCCAAATCGTCGATCCCGCTACGCGCGAGCTGCGGTCGCATGTTTCGGAGTTTCTCGAAGAAGGCAAGATGATTCTCGGCGAGCAGATCAAGCCGGAGATGATTCAATCGATGATCGAAGTCGGCACCGGGATTTGCAGGAACATTCAGGAAGCGAGGGCCGACATATCGAACTTGCGCGGCGTCATTTCGTCACTGGCCGAAAAGAATGGGCTTAGGATCGTAGCCGCTTCGACGCATCCGATTTCGCGCTGGCAGGACCAGAAGATTTTCGATGATGAGCGATACGAGTTGCTGGTCCAGGAGCTGCAAACTGTGGCTCGTTCGCTTTTGATCTTTGGCTTGCACGTTCACGTCGGTATTCCGGACCGCGAGCGCCAGATTCACATCATGAATGCGTCGCGCTATTTTCTGCCGCATATTCTTGCGCTCACTACCTCGTCGCCGTTCTGGATGGGTCATAACACGGGCTTGAAGAGTTACCGCTCGGAAATATTCAAACAGTTTCCGCGCACCGACATTCCGGATCACTTTGACTCCTATCCGGGTTTTCAGCGTTACGTCGAGTTGCTGGTCAAGACGGGCTGCATCAACGACGGCAAGAAAATCTGGTGGGATTGCCGGCCGCATCCCGTGTTTCCGACGCTGGAGTTTCGCATCTGCGATATTCCCACGCGCGTGGACGACACGGTGGCGATTGCCGCGCTCTTTCAGGCGATAGTGGCAAAGCTCACCAAGCTAATTGAAAAAAACCTGGGCTTCCGTCTCTACCGGCGGATGTTGATTCAGGAAAACAAATGGCGCGCGGTGCGTTGGGGTCTCGAAGGCAAGATGATCGATTTCGGGAAACAGAAAGAAGTGCCGACGCGAGATTTGGTCCTCGAGCTTTTGGATTTCGTTGACGACGTGCTTGACGATCTGGGCTCGCGCAAGGAAGTTGAACACATCCACACGATTCTGGAGCGGGGAACCTCAGCAGAGGAGCAACTTCGCGTCTATCGCGAGACGAATGATTTAAAGGCCGTCGTCGATCGGCTCATGGAGTTGACGATGGAACATGTCCCACGCGACGTGAACATCAGCGTCGGCAGGACGGCCATGGCGCCCTCGGCGATCGCCAAGTAGTTCTTTCCTACGCCTTTTTCTTGCGCTCTTCCAGGTAATAGTGCCAAAGCATTCTCGCGGCGACTGAGCGATAAGGCCGCCAGCGTTGGGCGATCTTCGCCAGTTCAGCGAACGACGGCCGCACTTTCATCTTCCGCAGTTTTCCCAGCGCTGAAGCCAGCGCTATGTCACCATCAGGCCAGATGTCAGGCCGCTTCAAAGCCATCAACAAGTAAATATTCGCCGTCCACGGGCCGACGCCTTTGATGCGCAGCAGAGTCGCGTGCGCGTCTTCATCATTCATCGCGCTGATCGACCGCAAGTCACCGTTTGTGAAAGCGTGCGCTACTTGAATGCAGTAATGGGCTTTTTGGCGGGTCAAGCCGAGCGAGCGCAGACGTTCTTCGCCGGCAGCAAGAAAGCCTGCGGGCGTGAAGGGATGAACGTTGAGTTTCAAACGTCCAAAGATTGCGCGCGCGGAGATAAGCGACACCTGCTGCTCGAGCACGATCCGCAGAAGAGTCTCGAAGCCCGGACGCCGGCCCCACATCGGCGGCGCGCCATAAATTTCATAGATTGAATTGAGATGACGGTCGCGGGAGGCGAGTTCCGCGGCCGCGTTTTGGAGGTCTTCGTTCGTCAGGCGCCTTTGGGAAATCGAAGGAGTGGCTAGCAAGACAGTCGGATGCTTGTTACTTCGCTCGCTTCTGAGCGAGGGCCAAACTCAGGAAATTCTCAAACAGGATTCTGCCATCGCGCGATTCGTTTGGATGTTCCCAGCGAGTCGGATTCTTGTGCCAGTCTTCGAAGGATTTTTCCAGATGAAATTGCACAGAGTAAATCATCTGGCCGTCTGAGAGTTTCGACATCATCTGGTTTCGGCAGAGATACGAGGTCGCGAGCAGCGTAAAGCCTTTGGGGACACGGTCGAGTTGCAGCCCATGGTTTTGCCAGACGCGCAGGATGCGCCCCTCGCGCGTGTACTCGTGCCAGCGTTGCGATTCGGGGTTGTCGATTCCGGCAAAAATCAAATCGTCGGGTTCGACAATCCTGACAAATCGGTATTGATACTCAATCACACGATTCGTCCGCCGTTGCTCCTGCTCAAGTTGATCGAGGGTGACGATGCGGGCGCCGAAACTCAGGCCGATTAATTGATGGCCGCCGCAAATGCCGAGCACTGGTGTGCGCGTCTCGTTTATGAACGTGGCGAAGTCATCGAGAATATTTTGCCGGTAATAATCAAAGTCGCGGAGTGTGCCGCTGAGAACGATTGCGTCCGGCTTGAACTCTGCCGCCACTTCCGCGAGTTCGCTGACATGCGCCACCCGCGTCTCGGGTTCCTTCACCAAACGATCGATATTAGTGACGATGTTCTGAAGCGCCAGCGCAGCAATCTCGCGCTCTCTTCTTAGTTCAGAATTGACTTCCTTGCCCCATTCGCTGCGCGCCACATCGGACAAATCATTCTCATCCCTCAGAAGATTATCGACGATCAGCACTCGCGCGGCGTCGATCGTTTTCTCGATCGATTCGTAGCGACAAAATGTTTGCTGATTAAAAGGGAAAGGCAGCGCTTCGATAGTCTCTGCTGGGGTGGCGTGTTCGCTGTGAACTTCTTGTACGTTCGTCTCCATAATTTATTCGAAGCTAAATTATAGCATCACCTTCGCTGTTTTGTACTTCGCGCGAACTCGGGCGCACGCGGGCCGGCGCCCGCTGCGGCGACCTCGTCGCGAACTTTTTGCGTCAATACACGCCGCACGCGCGAACGGAACTGTTCGGATTGCCCGCGAGAATTCTCGTCGGCCAGCAGACGCATCCGATGCCACGCACTTTCCAGCTCGTCCGCAACCTGCGAAATCGTTGTGATGTCATAAGGAATCGCCACGGCGCGGCAGCCGAGGCGGGCGAAGACCGCCAGATATCGAGCCGTCGACAGGTCCGGACAAAGCATCCGGCGCCGACCGGCTGTTAACTCAATGCCGAGCAGCGTGTGCTGAACTTGCGGCGCAGCGTGTTTAGGCAGGGCAGGGAACTCGTAGGCGCGAGTGCGCATCTTGAGAATGCGCTCGCGATAAATTAGCGGCAGCCATGAATCGCCCATCTCCAACTGAATTTCCGCGGCGAGTTCGTTCGCTGACTTCCGCATCTTAGCGAATGAGGACGTTTATCCCCGGCTTTGGCTGAAAGCGTTGATGACGCGCCCGGGAAAAATTCCGAGATAGAAAACGCCGAGAATCGTGAGAATCAAAGCGACGGCAACCGCGGCGGGAATGCGCGGCGCGTCCCACGCGGTGGCGGCATCACGAAAGAACATCACGATGATTAGGCGCAGGTAGTAGTAGGCTGAGACTGCCGTGTTCAGCACGCCGAGGACGACCAGCCACAGGTAACCCTGATTGAGCGCAGCGCTGAAAACCATGATCTTGCCCATGAAGCCTGCGGTAAGCGGCATCCCCAGCAGACTTAGCAGAAAGATCGAGAGCGAGAATGCGAGCACCGGCGAACGAAAGCCGATGCCGGAATAATCTTCCACGTTGTTCTTGTGATCGCCTTTGCGCGCGATGATCGTGATGATGGCGAATGCGCCCATGTTCATCACCGCGTAGGTCAGGAGGTAGAACACTACGGAAGTTAAAGCGGCGTTCCGTTGAACTGGATCGGTGGCAGTGCCGGCGGCGACAAAACCAACCAGCGCGTAGCCGGCGTGCGCGATTGACGAGTACGCCAGCATTCGTTTGACGTTGTTCTGCACGATGGCGACTACGTTTCCGATCGACATCGTCAGCGCCGCCATGATTGCCAGCGCGTTGACCCAGGTCTGATGAGCATAGCCGGCAGTGCCCACGGCAGCACTGACGATCGGAAAGCCAAACAGAAACACGCGCATGAACGAAGCGAAGCCCGCGGCCTTTGGTCCGGCCGCCATAAACGCAGTCACGGGTGTCGGAGCGCCTTCGTACACGTCCGGCGTCCACACGTGAAAGGGCGCGGTGGCAATCTTGAAACCGAAGCCAACCAGCAGCATCGCGATGCCGGCGAACAAGAGCGGTGGATAAAGCGAGTGGTTAGCACGCGCGGCGATTAAGGCGATGTTCGTCGTGCCGGGTTGATCCGGACCCGTCGCTGTCGCGCCATAGATTAAAGCGATGCCGTAAAGCAGAAACGCCGACGCGAACGATCCGAGAATAAAATACTTCAAGGACGACTCGTTCGAACGGGTGTCGCTGCGTCGAAATCCCGCCAACACATAGGTGGCAATCGAAAGAATCTCGAGACCGAGAAAGACAATCACGAGATCGCCCGCGGATGCCATCAGCATCATGCCGACGGTCGCGAACAACAGCAGCGAATGAAATTCGCCGGCCGGCAAATCTTCCACGTCCATCCAAACGGTCGCGATGAGAATCGTGAGGATCGAGACGATCAGAAAGATGAGCGTGAACGACAGACGCAACTCATCGAGCACGATCATTCCGTTGAAACCGCTCGATGCGGGAACTTTCAACCACAGCCAGATCGACGCTGCGCCCGCCGCCAAAAGCGAGATGATCGCAAGCGCGCCCGTGAACGTGCGCTGCCGCCGATGCGTGAAAGCATCGACCAGCATGACGACGACACCTGCCACAGCGACGATCAGCTCGGGCAGGATAAGCGTCAGGTTAACGTCCGGATTGGCTACTTGAAATAAGAACATCTTCTCGTATCAAAGCATGCGACGGCGCGCGATTACTGGCTCGCCTCCGTTTTCGCGTCCGCAAGCAGCTTGTCCAAACGCGCGCGAATGTCCGCTTTATAAGCGTCCGGTGGCGAGCGCATTCCGAATTGCGCCGGGCCGTCGACCTCGCCGTCTTTGTTGAGCATTACGAGCATCGGCAGACGCACACGCGCCGAAAACTGAAGAAAGACAGCTTGACTTGAATCGCGCAGCACCGGAAAACTCAAGTTCCGCTTTCGCGCGTAGCGCCGCAAAGCAGCATTCGTAATTTCTTCCGGGGATTCAATATTGACCCAAAAGAATTTCACCGGGCGGTCTTTGTATTCGGCCAGCACTTCGTTCAGGGCGCGCAACTCCGTGCTGCAGGGCGCGCACCAGGTCGCACCGAATGAAACCAGCACGACGCTGCCTTTTTCTGCCGTCAGGTCAGTGACTCGACCGTCGAGCGACATCAATTTGAAAGTTGGTTTTCGCGCCGCCGGCTCTTGAGCTTTCGCCGCCGATACAAAGACGCCGCACACAACAACGCAGGCAATCAGTAGCGACACTCGATGTAAAAGTGTTGATTTCATTTCTCGTTTACTTGCGCGCCACGGTCGCGGGCGCTGCGACTTGCGGAGCGGCGATCCTTTGTCGCGCGGCTTCGATACTCTCACGCGAACGGTTTAAAAACGGCGCGGGATAGACGCCCATAAAAAACATTAAGAAGATCAACGGAAGAATCAGCAGGGCTTCTCTCAAATTTAAATCGGATAGTTTTGCGTTCGCTTCGCTGGTTGTCGTTCCAAAGACGACGCGCTGCAGCATCCAAAGCATGTAAACGGCGGCCCAAATAACGCCGGTGCCGGCCAACATCGTCACGATCCATGGGTGCTGGACCGCGAGTGAAGTCCACGCGCCAAGCATGATCAAGAACTCTCCGACAAAGCCATTTAGAAAAGGCAGACCAATCGACGACAGCGACGCGATTACAAAGAGCGCCGAGAACCACGGCATCGGCCGCACCAGTCCGCCGAAATCTGAAATCTGTCGCGTATGGCGCCGTTCGTAAATCATCCCGACAAATAGAAAGAGCGCGCCAGTCGAAACACCATGATTCAGCATCTGGTAAAGAGCGCCCTGCATGCCCTGTTCGGTAAAGGAAAACAGTCCGAGCACGACAAAGCCCATGTGACTCACTGACGAATAAGCCACCAGCCGCTTCACGTCCGGTTGGACCATCGCCACCAGCGCGCCGTAGATAATCCCGATCACCGCCAGCGTAATCATGACGGGAGCAAACTGTCGCGAAGCGTTCGGGAACAAGCCGAAGTTGAATCGCAGCAAACCGTACGTGCCCATCTTGAGCAGCACGCCCGCGAGAATCACTGAGCCGGCGGTCGGTGCTTCAGTGTGCGCGTCGGGCAGCCAGGTGTGAAAAGGCCAGAGCGGCACCTTGATGCAGAACGCCAGCGCGAAGGCAAGGAACAACCAGAACTCTGTACGGGGCGAAATCACTCCGGCAGTTGTCCGCATTGTTTCGAGGAGCGCGGTGTAATCGAAAGTACCGATGCCCGTCGCACGCTGGTGAATGAAATAAAGCGCGATAATTCCGACCAGCATAAGAAGCGATCCGACCGCCGTGTAAATGAAGAACTTGACGGCCGCGTAGATGCGTCGCTCGCCGCCCCAGACTCCGATCAACAGAAACATCGGCACGAGCGACGCTTCGAAAAACAGATAGAAAAGCAAGAGGTCGAGCGAGACAAAAACTCCGATCATCGCCGACTCAAGCAGCATCATCAGTACGTAGTAAGTCGACGGCCGCTTCGTTATTGATGTCCAACTCGAAAGGATCGCAATCGGCATCAGGAGCGTGGTGAGGATGACTAGCCACAGACTGACGCCGTCTACTCCGACGTGATAACGCGCGCCTATTGATCCAATCCAGGAATAGTTTGCCTCGAAGCGAAAGCCGCCGATGCCAGCACCGGCTCCGCTCAAGAGGAAAAGGGAAACCACGAAGCCAACAGTGGTGAAGCCGAGCGCGATCCAGCGCTGATGCGACTCGCGCGCGCCCGGCGTGAAGCTGTAGACGAGCGCGGTCGCCGCGCCAATCACCGGCAAAAGAATCAGGATGGTGAGCAGATAGTTCGGCATTTACCTTACCAGGAACTGCGCGCCGTGATACGCGAAATAACCGATGATAATTAGCGCGCCGGCCAGAATTATCGCCGCGTAGCCTCGGACAAAACCGAAGTGCATGTAGCGAAATGTCCGGCCGAGATCGACAATCGTTCTGCCGAGCGTGTGCAGGAAGCCGTCGATCACTCCGCGATCAAAAATCTTCCAAAGGCCTTCCCGCGACGTCACGAGAATCGGATTAATCACAGTCGCGTCGTAAACCTCATCGACGTAATACTTGTTCTCGAGCAGCCGCGGCATTTGCCTGAGCGGCTGGCGCTGAAACATGAACCAGCCAATGCCGATGCCGGCAAGCGCGATCGCGACTGAAATCAAAGTGAACAGCCGCTCTGCATTCAGCTCTTCATGAGTCGCGGGATGTTCCGCGACGCCGGTTTCATGCGCCGGGCCGAACGCGGGCTTCCCGTCAATCTCCTGCGGGGGCGGCGATTGCCAATGCACTTCGGCGGAAGGCTCCGGCGTCGTCGTCTCATTCGAATGACTGACGATCGGCTCCAAAGTTCGCTCGAAATAATTTTGCGGATGGCCACCCGCCAATGAACTCAGTGCATAAGGCACACCGACCAGACCGCCAACCGTCGAAAGAATCGCCAAAACAATTAACGGAACGGTCATCGACAGCGGCGATTCATGCGGCTCGTGGGCCGCATGATCGTCGGCATGGGCGTGATCGTGCTCGACGTGGTTTGAGCGAAAGCGTTCGTTACTCCAGAACGTCATCACCATCAGCCGCGTCATGTAGATCGCAGTCAGCAAAGCCGTTATCGCGCCAACGAACCAGAGCGCCTTGTTAAATCCGGGCAAGGGAAACGCCGCGCTCCATGTCTTCCAGAGGATTTCGTCTTTGGAAAAGAAGCCTGCCCAGATCGGAACTCCGCAGATCGCCAGCCAGCCGGCGCACATCGTGATCCAAGTGATAGGCATGTACTTGCGCAGCCCGCCCATGCGACGCATGTCCTGCTCGTGATGCATGCCGTGAATGACTGAACCTGAACCGAGAAACAGTTGTGCTTTGAAAAATGCGTGGGTCATCACGTGAAAGATTGCCGCGACAAACGCGCCGACGCCACACGCGAGAAACATGTAGCCGAGTTGGGAGATCGTCGAGTACGCCAGGACTTTCTTGATGTCGTTCTGCGCCAGACCGATGGTCGCCGCAAACAGAGCAGTCGCCGCCCCGATGATCGCGACGATGAACATCGCCGTCGGCGCGTGCGTGAAGATTGCGTTGCAACGGACGACCATGTAGACCCCGGCGGTGACCATGGTCGCCGCGTGAATCAAAGCCGACACTGGCGTCGGCCCGGCCATCGCGTCGGGCAGCCAAACGAACAGAGGAATCTGCGCGCTCTTTCCCGTCGCGCCGATGAAGAGAAGCACAGCGATCGACGTTATTCCGCCGGCGAAGATCGCGTGCCATGTGAAACCGTCGATGGGCAGGTTGGCGATGGCGGTCAGCGCGCTGGAAACACCGTACGCGGGCTTGTCATAGAAACTGATCGAGCCGGTGATGAAAAAGACCAGCATCAATCCAAGCACAAAGCCCCAGTCGCCGACGCGGTTCGCGATGAAGGCCTTCTTCGCTGCCGGCGCCGCTTCATCTTTATCGAGATAAAAACCGATCAGCAGGTACGAGCAGAGCCCGACGCCTTCCCAACCGACGAACATCAAAAGGAAATTGTCCGCGAGCACCAGCGTCAGCATCGCGAACATGAACAGATTGAGATAAGCGAAGAACCGGTAGTACCCGCGGTCGCCGTGCATGTAGCCGGTGGCGAAAACGTGAATCAGAAAGCCAACGAAGGTGATGAAAAGAACGTAGATCCCACTGAGCCGATCCATCGCCAGCGCGAAGTCCGCGCGAAACTTGCCGACCTGGATCCAGGTCCAAAGATGATCCATCAAAGGTTGCGTGGATTGAAGCGCGCCGCCGGGCTTGAACGCGAAATAGAAAGCGAGAATCGTCGAGAGCCCAACCGACGCGCACGCCACGACGCCGATGAATCGTTCGTTGCGCAGACGCCGGCCGGCCAGCCAATTAATGACCGCGCCCGCCAGCGGAGAGAAGATGATTAGACTGAGAAGATGCTGATTCACAAATGGATAGACCGTTTAGTCTTCGTACTTCGTACTTCGTAATTGGTGCTTTGAACTTTGACGTGGCTTATCAACTAGCCGCAGACGTCAAAGTACAAAGTACGAAGTACAAAGTTCATAGCGAAGCGTAAAGTTCATAGCCGAAGACTGTTTGCATCGTCCACATCCAGGGACTCGCGATTGCGAAATACGGCGATAATGATTCCCAGGCCGACTGCTGCCTCGGCAGCGGCGACCGTCATGACGATGAACACAAACAATTGCCCCGATACGTCGCGGAAGAAACTCGAGAACGCGACGAATGTAAGGTTCACAGCATTGAGCATCAGCTCAATGCACATAAACATCGAGATCACGTTGCGCCGGATCATGACGCCCACGACGCCAATCGTGAACAAGACGGCCGAAAGCGCGAGATACCATGAAAGCTGTGGCGTCATAAAAACGTTTCTTAGGCCTCTGGACTTCGATCTTTGTCTTCTACCCCGAACAATTTCGCTGCTTCTGCGGTCGAGTGCGTTGTAACTGGCGTCAAATCGTCGATGTATTTTTCGCGGTCGAGCATTTCTCTGGTAAAAACTTGATCGCCCGGAACAACTATTGCGCGCGTTGAGAGCAACCCGCCGGTGCGCGCCAGCGTGATCGCGCCGACAATCGCCATCAACAGCAGAATCGAAGTGATCTCAAACGGCAGCAGGTACGTCGTGAACAGGCCGCCGCCGATTGATTTGGTCAATCCCACATCGGAAATGTTGCGCGTCGGCGTCGCCGGCGATGCCTGCACGAAATAAATAATGAAGACTGCTTCGGCGAACAGCACCGCCGCCAGCATCACGGCGATGGGCACGAGCGAGCGCAGGCGCAGCGGCCCCCGCTCTTCTTGTTCGACATTCAAAAGCATGATGACGAAGACGACCAAAACCATAATGGCGCCCGCATAAACTATGACCTGAACGGCGGCGATGAAGGGTGCGGCGAGCGTCACATACAAACATGCCAGCGACACAAAGACGCCGATAAGCGAAATCGCGCCGTAAAGCGGATTGCGCTGCGCGACCATTGAAATCGCGCAGCCAATGGCTAAGCCGGCGAACAGGATGAAAAGGGCGGCTATCATTTCGCGATCGTTATCCCCAAAACCCCGTCTGCGTTTTCAAAAACTGACTCACGTAGTCAAAAGCACCGAGCCATTGCAGCGTCGCCGTCAGCACGATGTTGAAGATCGCCGCGGGCACAAGGTACTTCCAGCCAAAAGTCATCAGTTGATCGAAGCGAAAGCGCGGCAACGTGCCGCGCAGCCAGATGTACAAAAACAGAAACAGAATTACTTTGCCGAGAAAGTAAAAGACGCCGAGCCACGGCAGTTGATGCACGAACGGCCCGTTCCATCCGCCGAGAAAAAGTGTCGTCGCCAGCATCGAAACCGTGAACATGTTGACGTATTCGGCGAGAAAGAAGAGCGCGAACTTCATGGCGCTGTACTCGGTGTGAAAGCCGGCCACCAACTCGGTTTCAGCTTCGGGAAGATCGAACGGGACGCGATTCGTTTCGGCGATGGCCGCGATCAGATAAAGGATGAAACCAAGCGGCTGGATCCAAAGCGCGTTCCAGCCCGAAATTCCAAGATGTCCCGCTTGCTGCTCGACGATGCTGTAAAGATCCAGCGTTCCGGACTGCAGCACTACACCAATCAGGCCAAGGCCCAAAGCGAGCTCGTAGGAAATCATCTGCGCCGCCGATCGCAGGCCGCCCATCAAACTGTACTTGTTGTTTGACGACCAGCCGGCGAGCGCGATTCCGTACACGCCGACCGAGGTCACGCCGAGGACGTAAAGCAAGGCAACATCAAAACGCGCGATCACCAGGCGAACGGTTCCGAGCACCGGCAAATTTACGTCGGGCCCAAACGGATAGACGACGATGGTCATGATCGCCGCAACCGTCGCGATGACCGGCGCGAGAAAATAGACGAAACGCGTCGATTTGTCAGGAACGATGTCTTCTTTGAAGATGAACTTTAAAAGGTCGGCCAGAGGTTGGAGAAACCCGCCAAAGCCTACGCGATTCGGGCCGAGCCGCCCCTGGATGAATCCCAGCACGCGTCGTTCTGCGAGCACGGTGTACGCTACCAACGTCATCACTACCGTGAAGGCGACGATGATCCCGATCATCAGCAGGCCGAGATGTTTCAGATCTTCCATTCGCGTTTTATCGTTTAGAGGCGGGCAGTAGCCCGCCTCTAAACGACACTCATGCCGCAGCCGCCGGTTGCCGCTTGAGGTTCCCGTCAATCGTTATCTGGTAGAGCGGCGAAACCAGAATGTTTTCCGGCTTTGGGTTCCCCTGCGCCAGCAGATGAAACTGCGGCGTCTTTTCCGTCAGCGCGCCCAGCTTGAACAACTCATGACCCACGCCAGGGGTTAGTTGCTCCTTGTTCGCGGTCTCGTCCATCGCTTCAACCGACTGACGCAGCGTCGCGAATTCGTTGGACAGGTCGCGCTGCGCGGCAATTTCATGCTTCACCTGCACCGGGTGACTCTCATCTTTCAGCAACGGATAACGTAGTCCTGCATACGCAGGAAAGTCTTCGCCGATCGCGCGGAAGATGGCGCTGGGGGACCAGTCAGCCGCGACATCGACTCCCAACTCGCGCGCGAATTGTGTTGCGATCATCCAATCAGGCTTAGATTGGTGAACCGGCTCGATCGCTTTTCGCACACGCTGCACAAAGCCATCGTTGTTCGTGAAGGTGCCGTCAATTTCCGCGAACGATGCTGCCGGCAATACGACATCCGCCTGTTGCTGAAATTCACTCGCTTCAGAAATGAAAAGCTCCCACAACATCACGAATTCGCGATTCGGCCTTACGTCAGTGTTGTCCCCGCCACGGTTGGGAATCAGCGGCATCCCCGCAAGAATCAAGGCGCGGACTGACTCATCAGCCAACAACGCAGCGGCATCTTTGCCGTCGCGCAAAATGTCATGCGCGCCGACACTGTTGTTGTAAAGCGCCAGAGGATGAAGCAGCACGCGCCGTCCTTCGCCGGCAAACGCGTAAGGCATCTGCGCAATCGTCGCCTGCGCGGCGGGACTGACTTCGCCGCCAAACATTATGACGACATCGCCCTGCGTTTCGTTGATGGCCCTGCGCGCAGCTTCAATTTCCGCGGCGTCAACATCCATTTTGCGCGTCGCGAGGAGTTCGTCGTCAGCATTCGCCAGCGCGAGCACGGCGGCATCTTCGGTTCCCGGCCGGATGTGGATGAATTGGGACGCCTGTTCGCGCAAACGAATGCGAACGCTGTTAATGAGAATGAATTGCGCGCTGCCATTGCGCACGGCCTGGCGAATCTGCTTTCCGGTAAGAGGTTGTAACTCTTCCGGCTCGCCGCCGATCAGCACGATGGTTTTGGCGTAGCGAATGTCGCGATGTGTCGCTAGCGGTGCGCCCAGGTTGTCGAAGAACGGCCGCAACGAAAAGCTGTCGGAGACGCCGTAGTTTTCCGTTCCGATCGCGCCGGTGGCCAACTTCCGCAGCGCATACAAAGCTTCATTAGTTAATCGCGGACTGCCGAGCACGCCAATCGAATTTGCGCCGTGCGTTTCTTTGATTTGGCTGAGGCGCTCGGTCGCAAAGCGAATCGCCTCGTCCCAGGTGACGGGAACCAGCTTGCCGCCTTTTTTGTAACGAATCAGCGGAGTGCGAATGCGATCAGGATGATTGATGAACGGGTGACCAAAACGGCCTTTGATGCAAAGAAACTCACCGTTCAAACCGTTCACATAACGATCGCGCGCGACGATGCGAACGACTTCATTGCCGCGTGAGCCAATCGACATCTGGCAGCCGTCCGAACAGTAAGTACACGTTGAGACGGTTTGATTAAGTTCCCACGGCCGATGTTGGTGTCGATAAATTCCATCCAGCAGCGTTCCGGTCGGACAAACTTCGATGCAGTTGCCGCACTGTGAACAGTTCAGCCATCCGCCATATGTGCCGATTACGGTGTTCGCCCCGCGGTTGCCGGCCTCGATCGCCTGCTCGCCCATCCACTCATCACAGACACGCGTGCAGCGCTTGCAGAGAATGCACCGCTGCGGATCGTTTGCCACCATCGGCGAAAGGTATTTTTCGGGATGGTAGTTCTTCTTTTCCGTGAAGCGCTCTTCCAGATTGCCCCAGTCGAAAGTCTGCTCCTGTAACTCGCACTCACCGCCACGATCGCACACCGGGCAATCGAGCGGATGATTCGCGAGCAGAAACTCGAGCATCGATCGCTGGGCTTTTTCAATCTCTTCGCTTTTGGTGGTGACGATCATGCCGTCAGTGCAGGTGATGGTGCAGGAAGTTTGCAGCTTCGGCATCTTCTCGATGCGCACCAGGCACATGCGACACGACGCCTGCAAAGCGAGATCGGCGTAGTAGCAGAACGACGGGATGTCGAACTGGTTTTCGCGACACACATCGATCAGCCGCGCGCCTTTCGCGACCTGAAACTCCGCGCCGTTGATGGTTACCTTGATTAGTTCAGTGCTCATGAAATATTCACCACAGGGGGCGCAGAGACTTTTCACCACAGGGGACACAGAGAAGACAATTAGAGGAAAACCCTACTGCATTTTCGTTGGCCTGTCGTTCATTGTTCTTGCTCTTCCTCTGTGCCCTCTGTGGTTAATTGTTCTTTCCCATTCGCTTCTCAAAATCTTCGGGGAACCTCTTAATCGCCGACTGAATCGGCCAGGCCGCCGCGTCCCCAAGCGGGCAGAATGATTTGCCTTCAATGTTGTCGCAAAGATCGAGCAGCAACTTTGCGTCATCGGAACGCCCGCCGCCACTCTCGATACGCTTGAAAATTTTCACGAGCCAATCCGTGCCTTCACGACAAGGCGTGCACCAGCCGCATGACTCATGTTTGTAAAATTCAGTCAGGTTCTTCGTCGATTCGAAGACATCAACCGTTTCGTCCATCACGATGAATCCGCCTGAGCCGACCATCGAACCCGCGGCGACCAGTCCTTCGTAATCCATGCGGACGTCTTTTCCGATAATTTGATCGCCGCGCATGATGTAGACCGACGAGCCGCCGGGAATCACCGCTTTCAATTGCTTGCCATTCGAAATGCCGCCGCAGTCTTCCATGATGAACTTTTCCATGTCGTCATAGCCCATGGGTAATTCATAAACGCCGGGTCGATTGACGTGACCTGACACGGACCAAAGTTTCGTGCCGCCACTCTTTTCGGTTCCGAGTTTTTGATAAGCCTCGCCGCCCATCTTGATGATGTCAGGCACGGCGGTCAGCGTCTCGACGTTATTGACGACTGTCGGACACGCGTAAAGACCCGAGATAGCAGGGAAGGGAGGCTTCATGCGCGGATGACCGCGATAACCTTCGAGCGAGCTGAGCAAAGCCGTCTCTTCACCGCAGATGTATGCTCCGGCGCCCGTGTGCGTGTAGATGTCGCACGCGAAGTTCGAACCAAGAATTTTTTCACCGAGGAGTCCGGCAGCGCGCGCTTCGTCGAGCACGACGTCCATGATATCGATCAGGTATTTGTATTCGCCGCGCGTGTAGATGTAGTTCGTGCGCGCGCCCAGGGCGTACGCCGCGATCAGCATCCCTTCGATCAGCATGTGCGGATCGCGTTCCATCAGGTAGCGATCTTTGAACGTGCCCGGCTCAGATTCGTCGGCGTTGCAAACTACGTACTTTTCTTTCGGCGAATCCTTGGGAACAAAACTCCACTTCATGCCCGTTGGAAATCCGGCGCCGCCACGTCCCCGAAGTGCCGACTTCTTTACTTCACTGATGACATCGTCGGGCGACATCGAATCGAGGACTTTTTTGATCGCTTCATAGCCACCGTTCGCGCGATACACGTCGAGCGACCGCGAGTTGTCTAAACTAACTCGCCGCAGCTGAAGAGGCTCACATCCGATGGCGCCAATGAACATTGCTATTATCTGGTACTGACGGAGAAACAACGCTCCTTCTCATCCCAAAAAATCTGGTTCTGCCAAGTCGCCCAAATCCTTTCCCATTTCGCCTTAATGCTTCGGCGACTGTGACGGGTAAACTGCTCATCCAGATAGTCCCAGAACGGCGTCGGAATGTCCGGGCCGGGCAACGTGCCTAACAGTTCACCCCAGTCAGAACCGGGAATCGTATGTTTCGACTTCGTATCAGTCGAAAAGTCAGAAAGGATTACGAACGCCACGTCGCTCACCGTCGTCGGTTTCTGCCGGAAATCAAACACAGGCCCTTTGATTACTCGTTGATCGTCCAGCCTGGAAATTAGAAACGGAATAGATTGCTTACCATTCGCCAGCAGCTCGTCAATCACTTCAAGCTGGTTGTACTCCTTGTCCTGAACTCTGCCTTTCGGCGCCACGTGCCCGATTTTCGTCAAATCAATTTCTGAAAGCGCTCGGATCGGAGTCGGCGTCATCACCGGAGTCGCGGTCGGTTCCGGACGCGCTATGTTCTCGCTCACCGACCTTCGTTCCTGACTGCATCCGGACAAGAGCCCGGCGCACAAAACTACAGACCCGACTGCGTGCGCGGAAATCATGGCAACCCGTCGAGGATTTGATCGACCTTCTCCGTCGTCAGATTCTCGTGATAATCAAAGTTAATCTGAAACATAGGGGCGGTACCGCACGAACCCAGGCACTCAACTACTGACAATGAAAACTTTCCGTCCGCCGTTGTCTCGCCCGGTTTGATTCCTAACTTCTCCGAACAATGTTGAGTAATCTTATCGGCGCCCAGCAGCTTGCACGAAAGCGTCTTGCAAACCTGAATGTGATATTTGCCGATGGGTTTCGTGTGCAGCATCGAGTAGAACGTCGCCACTTCCCAAATGTCCGTGATGCGCAGGCTCAAACGATTAGCCAGATAAGAAACGCCCGGCGCGTCAAGATAGCCCCGTTCGCGCTGCACGATGAACATCAGCGGCAGAATTGCTGAACGCTTCGAGGGATACTTCGCGAGATGTCCGTCGATCTCTGCTTCAACTTCGGGAGAGAAGACGGCCATCTCACCCGGCATGTTCACCGGTTGATAGAGCGGTTGAATATTGATCAGTTCGGTTGTCATTACCGATCAATCTCTCCCAAAACGATATCCAGCGATCCAATGATCGCGACAATGTCCGCAATCATCGCGCCGCGCACCATGTGCGGCAGCGCTGAAAGATTAATGAAGCTGGGGCCGCGGAAATGCACGCGCGCGGGTTTCGGGCCCCCGGTGGATTTAATGTAAACACCAAGCTCGCCTTTGGAAGCTTCAATCGGCTGGTAGACCTCGCCGGGCGGCACATCGACGCCTTCAGCCACCAAAAGAAAGTGATGAATCAGTGCGTCCATGTGCGTCTTCATCGCTTCGCGATCCGGAAGAACGACCTTCGGCGCGTCAGCCTTGACCGGCCCGGGTTTCAGACGCGAGAGCGTCTGCTGAACGATCTTGTGCGACTCGCGCATTTCGCGCATGCGTATCAGGTAACGTGCCCAAACGTCGCCGTCATGTTCGACCGGAATCTCAAAATCGTATTTCTCATAACCGGTGTAGGGATTCGCGCGACGAACATCCAAAGCGACGCCACTGCCACGCAAAATCGGGCCCGACAAACCCCAGTCGACCGCGTCCTCCGCCGAAATGTAACCGACGCCCTGTGTCCGTTTCTGAAAAATACGATTGCCGGTGATAAGCGTATGAAACTCGTCGACTGCGTTTGGAAAATCGTTCTGAAACTGCTGCACGCGCCGTTCGAAACCTGCCGGCAAGTCCATCATCAAACCGCCGACGCGAAAGTAAGACGGTGTCAGACGGCCTCCGGAAGCGGCCTCGATCAAATTCATGATCTTTTCGCGTTCGCGGAAGCAATAGAAGAAAACCGTCATCGCGCCGAGGTCGAGCGCGTGCGTGCCCAGCCAGACGAGGTGCGAGGCGATGCGCTGAAGTTCGCACATCATCACGCGAATGACTTGAGCGCGTTCCGGGATTTCGATCTGCAGAAGCTTCTCGACCGCCATCACATAGGCGAGGTTGTTTCCGAGCGGATTCAGATAGTCCATCCGGTCGGTGATGACGATTCCTTGCTGGTACTTGCGATATTCGAACAGCTTCTCCATTCCGGTGTGGAGATAGCCGATGTCGGGCGTCGCTTTCACAACCATTTCGCCGTCCAGCACCAGTTCCAGACGCAACACGCCGTGCGTCGATGGATGCTGTGGCCCCATCGAAATCGTCATCTGCGTGTCGAGCGGACGATCGACGACTTCGAATTGCGGCGGAATGTTGGCGACTGCACTCATTGATTTCTGCGACACAGACTTTAGTCTGTGAGTTCATCAGCAAACACAGACTGAAGTCTGTGCCACGCTACGTCAGCGAATAAGGCTCGTACCCTCGCAACGGAAAATCCTTTCGCAGCGCATGGCCCTGCCAATCGTCCGGCAACAGGATGCGACGCAAATCGGGATGGCCGTCAAAAATCACCCCAAACAAATCGTACGTCTCGCGCTCGTGCCAATTCGCCGTGCGCCAGACGCCGGTGACGGTCGACACGCGCGCGTCCTCTTCGTTCAGCAGAACTTTCAGGCGCAACCGGAGAAAACTTTTGGTTGAGAACAGGTGATAATTGACTTCGAAGCGCGGTTCTTCTTCCGGACCGCGATCAAAGCCGCACAAGTCCGCGAGCATGTCGAATTCCAGGCCGGGGGTCGTCTTGAGAAAAGTACACGCGTTGACGATGTGTTCACGCGCGACAATCACAGTCGTTTCGCCCAGAGCGTTAACGACTTCGCTTACCCAATCAGCGTGCTCACGCTGCAACGCCGCCGCAATCTGCGACGGCGTCTGCTGATCGTTTGGTTGTGCCTGACTGCTTTCCTTTTCCGACTGGTGAAGTTCAGACATCGACGAATTGAACCCTTTGCTTAGCTAGAACGAACGACGCTTCTCATGCGTTGAAGCGATGGTATAGGGCAGGGGCTGAGTCGTTTCCGGTTCGCGCAGGGTCGAGCCATCTGTCACCGGTAGCGTTCCGGGAGTGATCGCGACGCGCGCTTCTTCGTCCGGCGCGTCTTTGCGATCGCGGATCGACTCTTTCATTACTTTGTCCTGCAACATCATCACTGCGTGAATGAGCATCTCAGGTCGCGGAGGACAACCGGGGATGTAAACGTCAACCGGAACGACCTTGTCCACGCCCTGGACGATTGCGTAGTTATCAAAGACGCCGCCCGAGGTCGCGCACGCACCCATCGAGATGACCCACTTGGGCTCAGGCATCTGGTCGTAGATTCTTCGCAGCACGGGCGCCATCTTTCGCGAAACACGGCCTGAGACAATCATCACGTCGGCCTGTCGCGGAGAAGCGCGAAATACTTCCGCGCCAAAACGCGCGAGGTCGTTGCGCGAGCTGGTAACGTTCATCATCTCGATCGCGCAGCACGCCAGGCCAAAGGTCGCCGGCCAAAGTGAAGATTTCCGCGCCCAATTAATCAACGAATCGAGGCGCGTCGTCAGCACTTCCGGCAGCGCTTCAGCGATGACATTTTCCAGTCCCATAATCTCTTCTAAGGCGCCAAGCTTTCAGGTTTCAGCTTAAGCCGCTTTGCGCGAACCTGAAACGTTCAACCTGGAACCCGAAACTGCGGCATCAAGCAGCCGCGCTTCCGCTTCTGCGTCGCGGCGCGCGCGCTCACTCCAATCAAGCGCACCTTTTTTGATAACGTAAATCAAGCCCGCGGCCAGCAGCGCAATAAAAATAATCATCTCGAAGAAGATCAAATTCTTCATCCCGAACTGCGGCGACGAAAGCGTTCTGAAAACGACGGCCCACGGAATCAGGAAGATGACTTCGATGTCGAACAGGATAAAGATCATCGCGATGAGATAAAACTTCACCGAAAATCGTTCGCGCGCAGAGCCCACGGGGTCTTTGCCACACTCGTACGGCATCAGCTTTGTGCGCGTTTGTTTTCGCTGGCCGACAAGCTGCGACAGTCCAATCATCGTGACGGCAAAGCCAGACGCGACCACGAACATCAGAAGCACGGGAAGATAATCAATTAGATTGAAACTCATTCTGCTTCCGCCAAAAACAAATCGGTAAAGGCGAAGTGGCGAAGGAAAGTCACAAACACTTTCTCATTCGCTTCTTGCGCTTGGCCGCCCAGCACTGCTTGAGAATCATTGTACAAGCTTCATCGTAATGCCGTGGTTAGAGGGTGTCAAGCGATGCAACTCATGCGTCTGCGCGCGCAATAACGCGTTGATTGACCGCAGAAAAATCGCTGTGCTACCGTCCGAGTTTGCGCTTTCGTCGTGACGCGTTGACGCGCCGCGAGTCGCGTCAGGTAACGGATGATCACAGGCTACAACACAGACGTGGAACATGACGGCGTGGTCTATCATGTGCAGACCGAAGACAAAGGTTTGCAGACGCCTGTGATCTTGTCGCTCGTGTACACGGGCGGGGCGATTCTGGCGAGCAAGCGCGCGGCTTATGACGATCTAATCGCGAGCGGGTTCGATCAGAACGTGCTGGTAGAGCGTCTGCAGCGGCAACACAAATTAATTTGCGCGGCCATCAACGCAGGAAGAATCGAAGAGCTGAAGCGGATGGGTGCTAACGCGCCGCAACCCGCGGCAGGAGCGACGCCCGCTGCGCCAGTGCCGCCGGCCGAATCCGCAGACGGAAAACTTGCCACGGCTGAGCCGTCCTTGCCGGTTACCGGAGAACGTTTCACAGTCTCAACTGAAGTGGACGAGTCGCTACAGATCAGTTTGCTTGGTGAGAAGCCTTTGCGCGCGGGCGAATCGGTGACGTTGCGTTTGGAAGTGACCAAACGAACAGAGAACGGGCGTATTCCCGCGCCAAAAGCGAACATCACCGTGAAAGTTTTGGGCAGCACGTTTCAGCCGTCTTCGGCCTATTCCACGACTGACAGCGCGGGCCGTTCGGCGATCTCAGTCATGCTGCCGGCGTTCCAAACCGGTCGCGGGGCAATTCTGATTCGCGCTGAAGCGGACGGCGAAGTTGCGGATCTGCGGCGCATAATTCAGCCTTCCTAGTCCTATCGTGCGTATCCGAATCAACGGCGAGGAACGTGAATTTGTTGACGCGTCGCTGCGTCTCAGAGACCTGGTCGATCGATTGGAACTCGCCGCGCAGAGAATTGCCGTCGAGCTGAACCAGCAAATTGTTGCGCGCAACGATTGGGAGAAGACGAATCTCAACGACGGCGATCGAGTTGAGATCGTCCATTTCGTCGGCGGCGGGTCAGAAGTCCGCCCGTAAGCAAGCGCGCGCTTCGTATTCGATCACTATCAGGTGTAGAGTTTTATCAGCTTAATACAGGGAAAGTTTTCATTCATGTCAACACCAGCAATCGCACTAACTGATCAATTCAAAATTGCGAACAAGACGTTCAGCTCGCGCCTGATTATCGGCACCGGAAAATACAGAAGTTACGACGAAATGAAAGCAGCGCACCGCGCGTCCGGCGCTGAGATGGTTACAGTTGCGGTGCGACGCGTGCCGCTCGACAAGAGCAGCGAATCGTTCCTCGATCACCTGGATTCATCTTTGCAGATTTTGCCGAACACGGCCGGGTGCTATTCGGCAGAAGAAGCTCTGCGCACGGCGCGCCTCGCGCGGGAAGCGCTGGGCACGGAATGGATCAAGCTCGAGGTGATCGGCGATCAGACGACTTTATTTCCCGACAACGAGCAGACGCTCGCGGCCGCACGAACCCTCGTGAAGGAAGGATTTATTGTGCTGCCTTACTTCACCGATGATTTGATCGTTGCGAAGAAACTGCTGGACGCGGGATGTCCTGCGGTGATGCCGCTTGCGGCACCGATTGGATCGGGCCTCGGCGTTCAGAACCCTACCAACCTGCGCATCATGCGCGAACAACTCCCCGACGCGACAATCATCGTCGATGCTGGGGTCGGCACCGCCAGCGACGCAACGATTGCGATGGAACTCGGCGCAGATGCAGTGTTGATGAACACCGCGATCGCAGAGGCACAGGACGCTGCGAAGATGGCGGAAGCAATGAAGCTGGCGATTCAGGCCGGCCGGCTGGCGTACGTTTCGGGTCGTATGACGAGGCGTCTGTACGCGAGTGCGTCCAGTCCCGTCACAAACATGCTCCGTTAGCAACTAAAGGATTTCACGTCACGGACAAGGTGAGGGTGCGGCGCTGGAATTCTTCGGCACTGCACTCGATGTATTCACAGTCGTAACGGTGAAGTCCGTCGAGTTATTGCCGGCGTCAGTGCAACCATTGGCGTTTCGCACAGCTACTTTTGTCGCGCTCAGGACGGCCGTCGCGGTTCCTTCCGCGCAATTCGCGCCGCCATAACCTAGCAGATCGGCAACCGTAACCGCTGTCGGACAACCTGCCGTAGTTGTCGCGACGGTCGTGCCCAAAACCAAGGCAACTTTGCCATCGGTCGCAGACATATTGATACCGGTGTTGGTGATATCGGCGGTAAAAGACGTTCCGGTGGTCGGCGTTACGGGCGCCAGCTTGATCAAAAAGTATTGTCCGGGAACCAGGGTTCCGCTCGTCAGATCGACTTTATTTCCCGAACTGAATGTGCCAGTAGCCGAAGCATACTGGACCGAATACGGCGTAACCGAAAAGTCGATTGTGGTCGTGCCGCTATTAAAGAGTTGAACAAAGTCGCTGGCGTAAGCGGCGCCAGAATTACTTCCACCGCCGTAGACCTGGCTAATCACGAGTTTGGTCACCGGGGGCGCAGCATCGTCATTTGTGATGGTGCCCTGCGCTTGCGCGTCGCCGAGGACCGCGTTTGTCGGGCTGCTGAGATTGACGAAGAACGTCTCATTTGGTTCTGACGTAATGTCGCCTTTCACGGTTACGCTAACTGTCGTCGACGTGTTGCCAGCCGAAATGCTTCCGTTGCCATTGACGATTGCGAGATAGTCGTTGTTGGCTACAGTTGCGGTGCCATCCGCCGTGTTAACCGTGAAGGCTACGCCTCCCGCCGGCGCCGCCTGCGAAAGATTTACGTTGAAGGTAAAGATTGTGTCGCCGCTATTGCCTTCGTTCTGGGTTACATCATCGATCGAAAGTGCTGGCTGATTGAGTGCAGTAAGAGTGAAGTCATCAACCGCTAAGCCATCGTCCGAGCCGCTTGCATCGAAATCGCTCCAGCGAATCCAGAAAGTAGCGCCAGGCGCGATTGATAAGCCGGTGATAGTGCTGCTGATCGCCGTCCGATTGCCAACGGCGTTGCCGTCTTTCGATCCCGTGGTCGTCGCGTTCGGTGTCGTGAAATCAAGCGCGTTGACGTCTGTCCACGTCCCAGTCGCCAAACTCGTCGCATCGGTGCTGTATTGGAAATCGAGTTGGTCAGTTCTACTGGCAGTGCCGAGACGCCATTCTTCGCCGGTATAGCTGATTTCCAGCGCGTTGACCGTCGCGCCGGTGTTGTTCCGATAGAACGCGCCCACGGTCGGCACCAACGTTCCTGTTCGCAAGCCGCCGAGCGCGCGATCCGTCTGTCCGGTCGTCCCATAGCTATACGTGTCGCCGGTCGTGCTGGCGCCGTTATTTGCTGTGTAGGTTGTGTTGGCGCTCGACCCGGTTTCAGCGCGCGTCCATGCGGTCGGCGTCGTGCTCGAATTCCCAGCCTGTGCCAGCGAGTCGAAGTTTTCAGCGTAGGCAGTGTTCACTGCCGCGATGCTGAAAGGATCGTCGAGGAAAATTGTGCCCAACGCCTGATTGTCGGAGATCGTTGCGCCGTTAGCGTTCGACAAATTGACCAGAAACATCTCGTCGCCTTCAGCGTTCGTATCGCCATGAATCGTCACTGTGAATGTCTTCGAAACATCGCCCGGCGCAAACGTCAACGTGTTATTCGTGGCGTCGTAATCCGTGTTAGCGATGGTCGCGCTTGAATCGGCCGTAGCGTAGTCAACTGTCGCGTTCGACTGCGAGGTTCCTGTCATGGTGACGGTGAACGTCATCAGCGACGTGCCTGAATTGCCTTCCGTAATGCTCGCATCAGCAATTGCAATCGTCGGCGCGGTGTCGTCGTTCGTGATCGTGCCGAGGCCCTGGGGGTCAACAACTGTTGCACCACTGACGTTGGTAACATTCACAAAGAACGTTTCGCTCGCTTCGAAGACCACGTCGCCGTTAACCAAAACATTGAAGGTGTAGGTCGAACTGCCCTGCGGAATTGTCTGTGCCGTCAGGCTATTCAACAAGTAGTCGTTTCCTACCGTCGTCGCCGTGCCGTCCTGAGTGGCTATGTCGAACGTCACGCCGCCTACCTTTGCGGGCGCTGACAACTGAACTGTGAAAGCGAATGTAGTCTGGCCGGAATTACCTTCCGCCAGAGTGACATTAGTGACTGAAAGATTTGGCGGCGAGTCGTCGTCCTGGATTGTGCCGAGGCCTTGACCATCCGTGATGGTCGCGTTGGATGGACTCGAAAGATTTACAAAGAACGTTTCATTCGGCTCGAGCGTCGTATCGCCGTTTATCGTTACGCTAACGGTCGTTGACGTGTTTCCCACCGAGATGCTTCCGCTTCCGTTGACGATCGCGACGTAGTCACTCCCGGCTGTTGCTGGATTCGTCGTGCCATCGGCAGTGTTGACTGTAAAGCTGACGCCACCCGCTGGCGCTGGGTCGGACAAAGTCACCGTAAAGTTCGCCGTTGTGGTTCCCGTATCGCCCTCAACAATCGTCGCATCGCCGATCGAGAGCGTAGGCACGTCATCGTTGGAGATCGTTCCCGTGCCCTGGCCATCAGTCACATTAGCGCCGACGACGTTAGTAACATTGACGATGAACGTCTCATCAGGCTCAACATTCATGTCGCCGTTAACGGTGACCGTAAACGTATAGCTAGTCTGGCCTGCGGGAATAATTTGGCTTGGCAAAGTTTTCGCGACGTAATCGCTGTTCGCGGTAGTCGCGGTGCCGTCAGCAGTCGCGATGTCGAAAGTCACATCCGCGCCTTGGGCCGGCGCAGACAGACTCACGGTAAACGTCGCCGTCGTAGTCCCAATGTTTCCTTCGCTTACAGTCACATCATCGATTGATAGATTGGGGGTGGGGCCCGCGCAGTTATTGACCGGCGAAGCAGAGTTGCGCGGGAACGGCGCCGCGACAAAGAAGTCGGCGGCGTTATTGCCGCTATCGACGCAGCCGCCCGCTTTGCGGAAGTCGGCTGTGATGTTTCCAGGAGCGGGCGCAGGGCCGCTGCCTTCGAAACAGAAATTCGTCGTCGAAACCGAGCCGCCATAACCGACTTGATCCAGGATGCTCGCGCCCGACGGGCACGCGCCGGACAGCGCGGTGGCGTCGCTTACCAGCGCGACTTTGCCGCTGGTCGTAGCCATGGCGATGGTGCCGGTTGCATCCGGCGTCGGCAGATTCTGGGTGCCTCCGGTGCCCTGGTCTTCCTGCACGAGGAAATACTTGCCGGGCAATAACAAGCAAGGACCGACAGGGCACAATGCCGTCACTGACCACGAGCCGGTGCCGCTCGCGGAACTGTACTGGACCGACCAGCCGGCGAGATCGACCGTGCTACTGCCGCGATTGAACACTTCGATGAAGTCATTCTTGTAAAGAGCGGCCGGCGAACTCGTATTGCCGCCGCCGCCGTAAACCTGGCTGATAACCAAATCCGCCGCGTCGTCGTTGTTGATTGTGCCCGTTCCTTGCGGACTGCCGTTGGATGCGCTGGTCACTTTGACAAAGAAAGTCTCGTTTGGCTCAACCAGCGTATCGCCATTTACGGTGACGTCGAATACGTAATCCTGTTGTCCTTGCGGAATAGTTTGATTGGTCAGGCTTCTCGCAACATAGTCGCTGCCCGCGGTCGCGGTGTTGTCCTGGGTTGTGATGTCGAACGTGATGCCGCCCGACGGCGCAGGCAACGAAGAGTGAACCGTAAACGTAAAGGTCCTGGTGCCGCTGTCGCCTTCGGCGGTTGGCGGCGGACTGACAACCGAAAGCACCGCGCTGTCGTCGGTCAAAATCGTGCCTTGGCCCTGAGGATCTACCGCGGTCGCGCCGGAAATGTTTGTCACGTTCACAAAGAACGTTTCGTTTTCTTCGATCGTCGTGTCGCCATTTACCGTCACGTCGAACATATAAGTTTGCGCGCCCGCGGCTATGGTTTGGCCGGTAAGACTGCGCGCAACGTAATCGTTGTCGGCCGTAGTTGCTGTTCCGTCAGCCGTGGCAATGTCGAATGACACGCCGCCTGTGGGCGCGGGATTCGACAAGTTAACTGTGAACGTAAACGTAGTCGTCCCGCTATTGCCCTCATTCAGCGCGACGTCGTTAATCGACAAGGTTGGATTCACCGATAGTGTCGCCGAGCCCGTTTGCCCGCCGGCGCGCGCGTTAATCGTCGCGTCACCAGAGCCGACGGCGTGCGCAGTCGTGTTCGGGCCGGTCAAAGGCGCGACTACGGCTTTGCTCGTGTCGCTTGAATCCCAGATGAACGAAACGTTTTGAATCTCAATCTCGGGCCCGCCGGTGTTGCTGAAAGCATGACCGTTGAAGCTTTGCGTCGCTCCTGAATTCACACGTGCCGTCGGCGGGTCCACGGAGATGCGCGTGATTGGCGGCGAGCCGAAAGGCGTTCCGTCAACGCGTGTTCCCGGCGAGAAGATGCGGCCTGCTGCGTTCGTCGCCGCAGTATGCGCGACAAACGAGCCGCCTGAATTCCCAATCGCCGCATCAGGCGAGCGCGTGAGTGATTGATCGTTCGGCGCGACCACGCCGCTTGAGCCGCCGTACGCCTGTGAAGCAATCACAACGTCGCTGCCGCCGACGGACAACTTGACGTTCACCGTGTCGCCGGTGTCGTTAAGGCTGAGCGAGCTCGCCGTGAAAATCAGCGCGCCGCCGAAAGCGGGATCGTTTGCCGGCGGACTGCCGCCGCCGAACACCACCACGGCGCGGCCTGAAGCAAGAATCGTATTCGCCGGGAAGGTGAATCGATTGCTGGTTGAATCGGCGATGACAACGCCCGAAAGATCGACTGAGCTGTTTGAGTTATTCAGCAGCTCGACGAATTCATCGGCTCCCGAATCACGCACTCCGTCGCGGTTCGCGTCGCCTTCAATCGCAAGTGTCGATACGTTGTCCGGCGCTACGTCGGCGTTGATTTCGTTGATTACCAGCGGCACTTGCACAGTCAGCGAGGCCGTGTTCGACACAGTCCCGCCCAAGCCGTCAGAAATGGACGCGGTAATTGTCACCGTTCCAATTCCCACGCCGAGAGCTAAACCGTTGCCGTCAATCGTGGCGACGTTTGTGTTGCTCGATTGCCATGCGAACGTCAGGCCTGAGAGTGGCTGGTTGTTTTGATCGAAGGCCGTGGCGGTGAACTGCTGCGTGTTGCCGCGATTAATCGTGGCACTGGCGGGGGAAACTTCCACGCGCGAGATCTGCGGCACAACGTTAAGCGTCGCTTCCGGACTACTCATCGTCGTCGTGCCGTCAGTCGCTGACGCCTGAATGTGCGCGACGCCCTGGTTGTGGCCGGTCACGTTCGCCGTTGCGACGCCAGTCGTCGTGTTCATGCTGACGGAATCGACGGTAGCGACATTCGGGTTGTCCGACGCAAAAGTGATCGTGACATTCGTCATTACTCGCCCGTATTCGTCGAACGCCTGAGAAGTAAATTGTGTGGTTTGTCCGATGCCGACACTCTTTGAAGGCGGCGCGATTGTCACCGTCGTGACGTGGCCGGCGCAGGTTCCGAATGGCGTTCCGTCAATTCGTAGCCCTGGCGAGAACTTTCGTCCGAACGCACCCTCCGCAACGCTATGCTGTGCGAAGTTGCCGGTGATATCGGGCGAACGTGTCAACGATTGATCGTTGTCGCCTGCGAAACCCGTGCTGCCGCCGTAACTGAATTCCGTAATTTCATTTCCCGACGCGTCGCGAACCAGGATCGTGAGACCGCTGTTCGTCAAAGACAGACCGCTGGCGGTGGTGGGCTTCACGACTTGCGCGCAGCCGAACACCGGATCAGATGGATTGAAGTTGCCGCCGCCAAACACGACGATGGCGCTGCCGGCGGGAAGGGAAGTTCCTGACGCAAAAGTGAACCGTGTTGTTTCCGTCGTGCTGCCTGTCGCGCGCGTACGAAGCGTCCAGCCGCTCAAGTTAATCAGCTCGTTCGACGTTCCATTGACGAGCTCGACAAATTCGTCCTGCGTGCTGTCGCGCACGCCGTCATGATTTGCGTCGCCGGCGGTTCCGTCGGGCGGATCGGCAAGCACTTCGTTAATGACTATGTTCCGGCTCGGATCGCCTGTGAACTTCACGCTGACGGGATTGCTGTCGCGACCGTCGGCGGTAATCGTCAGGTTGACGACGTTCGTGCCGCGCAAGTCCGTCGGCACCCGCACGCGCACTTCGTCCAGGCCGGGCATTGTCGGTGAAGGCACGACGGATTCCGCGTTCACAATTCTGCCGCCGATATTCACCGTCGTTTGCAGCGCATTCCGAACGCCGGTGGTGAAAATCAGCAGCCGCAGATTGCCGCCGGATGGATCGAACGGCCCTTCGGCAAGCGTATCCGCGTCGATGATCATGCCTTCGCCGATACCGTCGCCTGTTTTAGTAAAGATGCCGGGCGCGGCGCGCAAAATCGGGACGTTGCCGCGCGACGAAAAACCGTCGGCGTTGGTCACCACAACTTCAGCCGTTCCAATTTCAGTCTGTGCCGGAACCAGGAAGTGGACCCGTTCGGGCGAAACAAAAAAGATCTGCGCCGCGCGTCCGTTGACCGTTACAGTCGTCCCCGCGACATTCGTTGGGAAGCTGCCGTTCGCTTGTTTCTGCGCTTGTTCGGTCGTGTTCGCAAGCGCGCTGCCAAAGGCCGCGGCGATGCTGTTCGGCGCGACGGCTTTGATCGGTGACGGTTCGTGCCCGAGCGAAGCCTGGTTAAGTATCGTCAGCGTGCCCGCCGGCGGCGGGACTGTCCCTGTCGCGTAGATCTCCGATTTGTTTTCCAGGCCCGACGCAACGGTGCCTGACAGGACGCGCGGGAAGTTGAAGACTACGACGGCGCCATCATCGCTCAATGACGAAACAACTTCGCAGGCCTGATTGCCGCCATCAAAACAGTCAGCTTCATTTGCCGTAACATTCGTAACGCGGCTAAACGTCGTCGAAGGAATATCGTAGGTGTAAAGCTCAACGCTGCTGTCTGAATTGCTAAAGCCCGTGACGGCGCGCCGCGTCGCGAACGCGATTCGTTTCCCGTCGCCGCTTATCGTCGGATGCAATGGAATTTCCGTCACCCGCGTGCCGAGAGAAGTGACCTGGCGATTAAGGTTTCCGCTGCGGCCGTCGAAAAAGAAAACCTGACTCGAATTCGTGGCGGTCTCGCCCGAGTAAGTGACACGCGTTCCGTCGTCGCTAATCGCGCGGCCGTAGGTCATCAGCAGCGACTGAACCTGACTGGCAAGCACCGTTGCCGACGCGGACGTGCGATCCTGAATCATCAGATCGCGTTTGGCGCTCGGGCTCGCGCCGCTATCGCGAATGTAGGCGACCTTTGCGCCGTTGCCGCTAATCTTTGCGTCGCTGCAGCCGACACTGCCGGTTGAATTCGTCAATTGCGCGAACGTCGCTGCCGCTGAGTCGTAAACGAAAATCTCCAGATTGCCGTCGCTGTTCTGCGACGTGAGATTTCGATTCGACGCAAATGCGATGAAGCGGCCGTCATCAGAAATCGACGGCTGAAAGTTACCGTTGACAACGCGATTGGCCGGGTCACCGGGCGAAGTGTTGGTTACTTGAAGCAGGCTCGAGCCATTGAAGAGGAAAATTTCAGAATTGCCGTCCGCGTTCGTGCCGAGCGGATCGTCTTTCGACGCGAACGCGATGCGCGAGCCGTCCTGCGACAGCGCCGGCGCTACTGCGCGTGTGGCGCCAACCTGGAAGAAGGTCGCGGGATCGACTGAGATATTGCCGCGAATCGCGCGAAAGTGACTCGGCCCGCCTGCGCCCGCCACATCTTCTGTCGATTCAAAACCGATGATGCGGCCGTCGCCGCTAATCGACGGGTTGATGCTGATGCCTTCATCAGTTGTGTTTGTAATTCGTCGCAGCGTTGACTGGCCGCGCGTTCCCTGCCACGCAAGGAAGCATACCGCCGGCGCGAAGGCGAGAATCAAAACGAGAGTTCGATGACGAAGCACGCGGGGCAATTCCTGTTGTTAAGGCGGACGCAATTCTATACGTTTTCGCGGCAATTACAACGAAACACGGCGGGCGCGCACGTCTCTGGCGTGCCGGCACTGCACAGGAGTGCGTGCCCTAAACCCGGCAAGCGTGTTGCAGCTTGAGGTGACGCGCGTTTGTTCAATGAGTTAGGATTCGAAGCGACTTCGAAAATTACTCCAGCGAGGGCCTAAATGAAAATCGCAATCGCCGGCGCGAGCGGCTTAATCGGTGCGGCATTGATTCCGGAACTGGAGGCGGAGCGACATCAAATCGTTCGTCTGGTACGCAGCTCTCCGCGCGCAGATGAAATTGAATGGCATCCGAATCAGGATTCGATCGATCCGGCGAAGCTGGAAGGTTTCGACGTCATCATCAATCTCGCGGGCGAGAACGTCGGCGAAGGCCGATGGACTGACGAGAAGAAAAGAAAGATTCATGACAGCCGCGTGAATGGCACTCATCTGTTGAGCGAGGCCATCACGAAGCTGCCCAAGAAGCCGCGCGCTTTTTTGTGCGCATCGGCGACGGGAATTTACGGTGACCGCGGCGACGAGGTGCTTGATGAACAAAGCGAATCGGGCGGCGGCTTTCTGGCCGGCGTTTGTCGCGAATGGGAAATGGCTACCGAACCCGCGCAGCGTGCCGGCGTGCGAGTGGTGAATTTCCGTTTCGGGCCGGTGCTGGCGCGCGGCGGCGGCATGCTCGATAAGATGCTCACGCCTTTCAAGATGGGTGTCGGCGGAAAAATAGGATCGGGAAAACAGTTTATTAGCTGGGTGGCGCTCGACGATGTCGTGGGCGCGATCAAGCTCGCACTGAACGATGAATCGATTCGGGGGCCGCTCAATGTGGTCTCGCCAAAACCCGTGACGAACGAACAGTTCACGCGCGCACTCGGCGAAGTTCTTTCCCGGCCGACGGTGATGGCAGTGCCGGCATTCGCCGCGCGTCTGGCGTTCGGCGAGATGGCGGACGAGATGTTGCTGGTGAGCCAGCGGGTGGTGCCGAAGAAACTCCAGGCGGCCGGATTCACCTTTCAATTTCCGCAGTTGGATCAAACATTGCAGCACTACTTGGGGAGTTGAGCTTTCCGATCCGTTGAGCCAATATCACCACAAGACCAACGCCATCAGGAATCGAAAGACTCCCGCTCCCATCAGTACCCAGAACGCGTTTGGACGATAACGCAACAGAATGGCGAGAATGCCGACTGCCATCGTGGCGCCGATGATCGTGTGAATGCCTGAGCGCGCCACGCTCCAAGCTGCGGCGCCAAGCAGACCGGTAACGGCTGGCGCGACGCCGCGCAGAAAAGCTTGAATCTGTCGATTGGCGCGGAAACGGCGAAGCGACGACCCGGCGGCAACTGTCATTAAAAACGACGGCAGGAAGACGCACACTGTGCACAGAAGTGCGGCCCCGACGCCCGCGACGCGATACCCGACGAACGTCGCCATGATCAAGACCGGTCCCGGCGTTATCTGTCCGAGGGCAGTGGCGTCCGCAAATTCCTGGTGCGTTAGCCAATGGTGCGAGCGCACGACTTCGTTTTCGATTTCCGGAATCATGACAAAGCCGCCGCCGAACGTTGCCGCGCCAATTCGCAGAAAGATAAAAGCGATCGACAAAGACAACCCGAGCTTTGTCATGAAGGGAAGCGCCGGAAGCACATAGTTACGCATTCTGACTTCGGAACTGTCATCGCCGTCTTCGGCTTCGATTTGCGTAACACGCGATTCCGAAATCTGTCGGAGCCGCTCTTCGGCCAACGCTTCGGTTAAATAACCACCGACATATCGATGCGGCTTGGTTGGCCTGCGCGCCGTCAATCGGGCGCGAATCCTTTGCTGACGCCGCGTCGCAAATCCGCGGATGCGATCGAGGCGCGGCTTTTGTTTTTCGGCGAACGATTCGATTCCAATGCCGATCAACCCGGAAAGCAAAACCACTTCGACGACCGTGGCTTTGAGAAAGATGACGGCCGCGAATGAAAGCACGATGAGAATCCGCTGCCAGGGCTTGCTCGAAGTATGTTTGCTCATCCGCCATGCGGTCACCGCGATTAGTGCGACCACGGCTGAGTTAAATCCGTGAAACAGTTGTTCGGTGTTAGGCAGCGCTCGGAATCGATCATAGAAGACGGCAAGGCCGAGCATCATGAACATCGATGGCAGAATGAAGCCGGCCAGCGACACCGAAGCGCCGCGCCAGCCGCGCATGCGAAAGCCGACATAGGTCGCGGCATTTCCGGCACTCGTGCCGGGCAAGCTTTGGCCGAGCGCCAGTGCTTCAATAAAGTCCTGGTCGGACAGCCAACGACGCTCCAGCACAACCACGTGGCGGATTTGGCTGAGTACGGCAAAGCCGCCGCCGAAACCGCTGGCGCCGATTTTCAGGAATGAAAGGAAGAGACCGCCAAGAGTTGCGGTCCGCGAGATTTGTTTTAATCTGCGCTGTTGGTAACGCGCGCGAGTTTTGATCTTGCGCACACGATCGCGTGCGTGCGTTCGTTGCGCAACTTTGCCAGTGGCCACTGCATGCGCGAGTTTAGCACGAGGCAAAAATTGCAGGCATGGTTGAGGAACTCTCGACGTCCCGCTCGCGTTCAATTAATGAGCATCACCATCGACTTCAGGCAGGAGCACCATGAGAAAACATCCTTCAACTGAGCTTTCGCGATCGCGAAAACTCTCCGCGTTTCTTTTACCGATCCTGATTGCGTTTGCCTGTGCGACAGTCGCGTTCGCGCAGGACGGGCGGCTGGTTCGCGAGAAAATTCACGCGGCCTCTCTGGAAAAAAACGTCACCGGAGAATCAACCGAGCGAAGCGTCAGTATTTACTTGCCGCCCAGTTACGCCTCGTCGCCGGCGAAACGTTACCCGGTCCTTTACCTGCTTCATGGCATCGGCGATACGGATGAGACGTGGATCGCTCCTTGGGTCAAAGGCGCGCCGTGGCAGAGTCTTCCTGACGTGATGAATGGCGGCATTGGCGAAAAGCGTTTCGGCGAAATGATTGTGGTGATGCCGGACGCCCGAACGAACTGGGGCGGAAGCTTCTACACGAACTCGTCGGCTACAGGAAATTGGGAAGACTTCATCGTCAACGATCTCGTCCACTACATCGACGCGAAATATCGCACGCTCGCGCGGTCAGAAAGCCGCGGCATAGCGGGTCACTCGATGGGCGGCTACGGCGCGATTAAGCTTGGCATGAAACACCCCGATGTTTTCTCGGTCGTCTATGGCATGAATCCAGCGGTGCTCGGATGGGGGCAAGACATCTCAGCCGATAATCCCGCATTCGCTTACGTGCTGGAGAAACAACCGAAAACTGTCGAGGAGGCTATGCAAGGCGGCTTCTATCCGGTCGGCATCATCGTGGTCGCCCAGGCGTTTTCACCAAATCCGAAACGAGCCGGCACTTTTGCCGACCTGCCGTTCTCGCGCGTTAATGGAAAATTCGAGAACGCAGAACCCGCTTACAGTCAGTGGACCGAGAACATGCCGCTGTACATGGTAGAGAAATACGCGGCGAATCTTAAGAAGCTGCGCGGCCTGAAGTTCGATTCAGGTTATGAAGACGAGTTCAAGCACATCCCGCCGACGTCACGTGCCTTGTCGGCCGCCCTCGCGAAAAACGGTGTCAACCACGTGTTCGAGGAATACAACGGCGACCATCGCAATCGCATGATGGGAAGAACGGGACGATTGGCGAACGAAGTGCTTCCATATTTTTGGATGCTGTTGGACAAGTAGCGCCGTCAGACGGTGGTGTCAGAAGCCCGACCGCGCGAGAGAGCTAGATTGGCAACGGAGCCGTTGCTGACGCGCGGGCTTCGGACACTGAGAACTCCGGCATCACACTAAAAACTTCCAGGGCGTACTTCACGTTGCCGAACGGCGCGGACACCTGCACGCCCTGAATCAGATCTCGGACTTCGAGCAGGGACTCGCGCGCAATCTTCAATCCTTCATCACGGCCGGCTTCCTTGCTGATTGCCGACGCATCGCGCATGCGCTCCATGATGTCCGCAGTCACGTGCACTCCCGGCACTTCGTTGTGGAGGAACTCGGCATTGCGATAAGAAACGAGTGGCCAAATGCCGGCGACGATCGGAATGCGGAAACTTTCGATCGCCTTCAAGAAATCGCGCAGTTGCTGAGTATCGAAAACCGGTTGTGTGATGGCGTACTCAGCGCCTGCCTCGATCTTCCATTCGAAGCGGCGCAGTTCTTCATCCATGTTGACTGCGCCCGGATTGACGCCCACCCCGATCGAAAACGCGGTCGGCTCACCGATCGGATTGTTGCCGATGTCCAGGCCATGATTCAGCTTGTTGACCATGTTCGTCAGCCCAATCGCGTCGATGTCGAAGACCGCAGTCGCATCGGGATACGGTCCCATCTTTGGCGGGTCGCCCGTGATCAAAAGCAAATTTCGCAATCCCATCGCCGCCGCGCCGAGTAGGTCAGACATCATCCCGAGCAGATTGCGATCGCGACAGCAATAGTGCAGCACGGCTTCCATGCCGACTTCCTTCTGCACCATCAACGCCGTGGCCATTGCGCCCATGCGTGTCTGCGCGCGCGGGCCGTCAGGGATGTTCACTCCATCGACGCCCGCATCCTTTAATAACCGAATTGAATCGAGGGTCTTCCACGGATTGCAGCCTTTCGGCGGCAGGACTTCGACGGTCGTGACGAATTCGCCAGTCGCGATCTTGCGCGCCCAGTTCGAACGCTCTTCGGCGGGAACAACCTTCACGTCGGCAGGTTTCAAGTCCCTGACGCTGAGTTTCGCGATGTCCGGCACCGTGACTTTTTGCGTCCGCGGATTGAGCATGCGCAGCGCGTCGGCGATCAGCTTGATGTGTGCGGGCGTTGTGCCGCAGCAGCCGCCAATAAACTTTGCCCCCGCTTGCGCAATGCGTCTTGAGTACTCAGCCATGTACTCAGGCGAGCACATGTAAATCTGGCGGCCGCCGACGTCCCGCGGTAAGCCGGCATTTGGTTGCGCTGACAGTTTGCGTGTCGTGAAGGTCCGTATCTTCTCGATCGCATTCAAGACGATCGCCGGCCCAACCCCACAGTTCAAGCCGATTACGTCCGCGCCCCACGCGTCTAGTCGCGCCGTGAAAACATCGGGCGTCGTACCAAACAAAGTGTTTCCGTCGAGTTGAATGGTCACCTGCGCAACGATTGGCAAGTCGCAAAGCTCACGCACCGCACGCATCGCCTGGTGGAGTTCGGAAATATCCGAGAACGTTTCCAGCACGAAGAGATCGACGCCACCTTCCAGCAGCGCTGCAGCTTGATCCGCGAACATCTGCTTCGCTTCATCGAAGGACGTCGGGCCGTAAGGCTCTATGCGCAAACCGAGCGGCCCCATCGCTCCGGCTACATAGGCGCGATCACCGGCGGCCTCGCGCGCAATCCGCGCCGCCTTGATATTGATCTCGCGCGCGTTACCTTCCAGGCCGTACGGCTGCAGCTTGTTTACGTTGGCACCGAAGGTGTTTGTCTCAACAATGTCCGCGCCGGCGCGGATGTACTCGGCATGCACGTCGCGCACTAAATCGGGCGCGACCAGATTCAGCTCGTCGTACGATCGATTGATGTAGATGCCCTTCGAATAGAGCATCGTTCCCATCGCGCCATCGAAGACGTGAATGCCGTCGCCGTCCAGAAGTGATCTGAAATCTTTCATGTTGCCGGTTTGTACTTTGTGCTTTGAGCTTCGTTCTTGGTCGTCTCTGCCAGGCTGAGTAGTTCCTCCAGAATCGCCTGAAGAATCGTCAAAGTACGAAGTACAAAGTTCAAAGTACCTCCCAAATAAAAAATCCCGCGCTAAACAACGCGGGACTTCAAAAGCCGTCTGAAGTTTTGGGTTCGTCCGTTTTGCGAACTCGCCGAGCTGTTTAGCCGTTTGTTTTACGTGGCCGCAAGTCGCCTTAACTCACCACGTTTTCTTCAGCGTTTATACGCCGCAGAACTCAATCGTGTCAACTATCGGCCCGAGGTCAATCGATCAGGGACCGGTAACGCGAAAGCTGTTCACCATCGCGTACGCGGCCTTTTGCTTTGCCTCGTACTGGTCCTGCGGCATGATCAGCGTAATCAAACCAACCAGTCCGTTGTGCTCTTCGACGAACGCGTCGCCGTACATTTTGTACGTGTTTCCTTCCACGACTGAGTTGTATTTGAAATACAAGCCCTGACTGCCGTCGGCTTGCGACTTCAGCTCGCCGGTGGTGAAACCGTCGAAGCTGCCCATGCGATCGCTGAGAAACGTCTTGAGTAATTCGCCCAGTTCGGCGCGCGTGTGGCCGCGCGACGGTTGATAGACGCGCACGACCATGACGCCATTTTCAGTCGGGTCGATAATCGAAACGATCACTTCGCCTTCGATGCTCTTATCCGTGACAATCCAATTTGAAGGCAGCTCAAGCGAAAACCAACCGCTCTTGTGGCGATAAGTCTGCGTCGCGCCGAAGACAATTTCCTGCGTTTTCTGTGGAACGATTATGGGCGCCGGCATCGCGACGCTGGCGGCCAGTATCAGCGTCAGGTTGGCGGCCAATAAAGTAAAAACTCTCTTGCGGGTCATACGCTCTCCATGTTTTGTCGAAGACTGCGTGGCGGTAAATATTGCCAGGTCTCTCGGGGCTTGCTGTAGCGTCGGCATCCTACCTTGGCAGTTTGAAATCGTCCAGCAATATTTAAGAGCGCTTGTCGGAGGTTCTGTGGAAGCGTCATCAGGGTCTTGCCACCCACTCGCCCGCGGTCCATTGACCCTGTTTTCCAGTTGACACGCCTAACCACCTTCTGGCTGAATGCTCACACTCTCCAAAGATTTCCTTCGTCGATTGTACCCGCGCCCGTTTGGCGCTGAATCGGAGAAACTCATGAGCGAACCGATGGACATGCCCAAGACTGAGCGGCAACTTCCGAGCGCAGACACCAGCTTCTTCGGTCATCCGCGCGGCCTCTCGACGCTGTTCTTTACAGAGATGTGGGAGCGCTTCAGCTTCTACGGACTGCGCCCGCTGCTTGTCCTCTTTATGGCGGCAGCGCTGGCTGACGGCGGCTTCGGCATTCCGCGCGATCAAGCCTCGGCCATCGTCGGCATTTACGCCGCCAGCGTCTATCTCGCATCGCTGCCAGGAGGTTGGGTTGCCGATCGTCTGCTGGGCCTGCGGCGGGCGATTATGTTGGGCGCAGTACTAATCTCGCTCGGCCATATTTCAATCAGCCTCTCGTCTTTACTTCACACGAAGGTCACATTCTTTCTTGGCTTGATCCTGATTGTGCTCGGCACGGGTTTGCTGAAGCCGAACATTTCGGCAATCGTCGGCGACCTCTATCCCGAAGGCGGCGCGCGGCGCGATGCCGGTTTTTCGATTTTCTACATGGGCATTAACACGGGGGCTGTGTTCGGCCAATTGATCACAGGCTTCCTGGGAGAAAAGGTCGGTTGGCACTTCGGTTTTGGGGCCGCCGGCGTCGGCATGCTGATCGGGTTGGCCTGGTTTTACACGCGTTCGCAGAAAACTCTCGGCAACCTCGGACTGGAGCCTTCGCGTAATCCCGATCCGGCGAAGCAAAGACGACAGGAACTCATCATTAAGGGGTCGCTCGCGTTGGGACTTTTGGTACTGGCTGTCGTAGTAGTCCTGGCCGCGCTCGGCACTATTCACATTGACCCGCAGGCGCTCGGCAAAAAGATGACCTACGTTCTGGTCGGCGTCGCCGTGGTCTATTTCGCATTGATTTTCTTCGGCGGAGGTCTGACGCGCGACGAGCGAAAGCGCATCATCGTCATCTTCATCTTGTTCATCTTTGCTTCGATCTTCTGGGCGGCTTTTGAGCAAGCGCCGACGTCGTTGAATTTGTTTGCCAAGGACTTTACCAACCGGCAAATTTTTGGATGGGAAGTTCCCGCGACCTGGTTCCAGGTCATCAATTCACTTTTCATAGTCATCTTCGCGCCGGTGTTTGCGGCGATTTGGTTGAAGCTTTCAAAGCGCGGCATAAACATTTCGAGTCCAGCGAAGTTTGCGCTCGGTTTGTTGATGGCGGGTATCGGCTTCGCCGTGATGATTCCCGCCGCAAATTTTCTAGTGGCCACTAACGGACTGGTAAGAGTTTCGGCCGTGTGGCTGTTCGCGAGTTATTTGTTCCAGACTTTCGGTGAACTTTGCCTGAGCCCGGTCGGGTTGTCGTCGATGACAAAACTCTCGCCGCGAAAATACGTGGGCCAGATGATGGGGATTTGGTTTCTGGCGTCTTCGGTTGGGAATTTGATTGCGGGGCTGGTTGGCGGCAGCGTCGATCCCGAAAAACTCGAACAGACTCCCAAGCTCTTTATCGGAACCACGGCGGCGCTGGTGGCGGCCGCGGTGATCCTGGCGGCATTGACTCCGTTCATCAAAAAATTGATACCGCGCGAAGCGGCATAAACCCGAATTCAAAGGAGAACGACTTGCATTTAAACTTCCGGCTTCTTCTTGTAGGCCTAATTTTAACGTGTTCGATAGGCGCGTCCGCTCAGAACAAACTCCTCACCATTGACGACATTTTTGATCCGCAGAAGCGCGTGAACTTCAGCGGTAGCGCTGCAAATCCGCGCTGGCTGAAAGACGGAATTCATTACATTGTTGTCAGCAAAGACAGAACTGCTTTTCCGCGTCTGCTGAAAGTGAATGCCGTCACCGGCAACTCTGAATCTTTTTACAACGCCGCGAAGATGGAAGCGGCATTCGCAGCGCTCCCGGGCATCAGTAAGCAGACTGCCCGACGGCTGGCGAACCAAACTTCGTACGAAATGAATTCCGAAGAGACCGGTGTGCTGATCAACGAGTCGAAAGATTTGTTCTACTACGACTTTGGCGCGGACCGTGCCATTAGGCTGACGCATGATCCGTTTGAAGAAGTCGGCGAAGGGTTCAGTCCGGACGGGAAGATGATCAGCTTCGTTCGCAACGGCAATTTGTACGTCGAAGAGATTGCATCGCAACGCGAACGCGCGCTGACGACAGATGGCAGCGACAAAATCCTGAACGGCCGGCTGGATTGGGTTTATCAGGAAGAGCTTTACGGCCGCGGCAATTTTGGCGCGTACTGGTGGAGTCCTGATTCGACAAAGATTGCTTTCTTGCGGCTAGATGAAAATCCAGTGCCGAATTTTCCAGTCGTCGATCACATTCCCATCGAACAGACCCTCGAGCTGACGCCGTATCCCAAGGCCGGCGATCCGAACCCTTTGGTGAAGCTCGGCGTGGTTGACTCAGCCGGTGGCGACATCACCTGGGTCGATACCGGGCGATATTTGCCGGAAGATCTGCTGATTGTGCGCGTCGGTTGGTTTCCCAACAATGAGAAAGTTTGGTACCAGGCGCAGAACCGCGAACAAACTTTTCTCGATCTGAATTCCGCAGATCCTGACGACGGCAAGTCCGCGAATCTCTTTCGCGAAACGAGTAAGGCGTGGGTCGAAGTCGTCGATGAAGGTTTGCGTTTCCTTAAAGACGGATCGTTTCTCTGGCTCAGTAGTCGCGACGGATGGGAGCACATCTATCACTATGCCGCGGACGGAAAGTTGATCGCGCAGGTGACGAAAGGTGACTGGGACGTGCGTTCACTGGACGAAGTCGACGAAGCAAAGGGCACGATTTATTTCAGCGGCATGGAGCACAGCCCAATTGCGAATCATGAATACGCGATCAAGCTGGATGGATCGGGCATGACGCGCGTCACGATGAGCGAAGGCAGTCATCGCGCTTCCTTCAACTCGACGGCATCGAACTTCATCGACTCGTGGAACGATGTCAACACGCCGACCCAGGTGCGTCTGTACGATTCGACGGGCAAGCTTGTGCGCATCATCGATGAAAACAAAGTGGACGCTCTGTCGCAGTACAAGCTTGGCAAGACGGAGTTTCTCAATGTGAAGACGCGCGACGGCTTCACCATGGAAGCAGTGATGATCAAGCCTCCCGATTTCGATCCGTCGAAAAAATATCCGGTGCTGGCTTACACCTACAGCGGGCCGCAGGCGCCGCAGGTTCGCAACGGCTGGGGCGGCTCGACATACATGTGGCACCAGATGCTGGCGCAGAAGGGCTACATCATCTGGATGTGCGACAACCGGACGGCGAGCAATAAAGGCGTCAACTCAGCCTGGCCTCTCTACAAAAACTTTGGCGAGCTGGAGCTGCGCGATCTTGAAGATGGATTCACGTGGCTGAAGTCGCAGCCTTATGTCGACGGCTCGCGCATAGGCATTTGGGGGTGGAGCTATGGCGGGTTCATGACGAGCTATGCGCTCACGCATAGCCAGACGTTTAAGATCGGGATATCGGGCGGCACAGTTTCTGACTGGCGAAATTACGACACGATTTACACCGAGCGATACATGGGAACGCCGCAGCACAATCCCCAAGGTTATTGGAAAAGTTCACCGGTGCACTACGCAAAAGACCTGCACGGAAAGCTGCTGCTGATTCACGGCGCCATCGACGACAACGTCCACATGTCGAACACGATCCAGTTTTTGTACGAGCTGCAGAAGGCCGGCAAACAAGTGCAGTTGATGCTCTATCCGAAGTCTCGTCACGGCGTCACTGATCCTGTGCTCGTGAAGCATCTGCGCCAAATGATGACGGACTTTATTTTGGAGAACTTGTAAGGAAAGAATCATTTTCACACACGGCTTTAGCCGGGTGAGACATCTCATCTTCGCTGGCATCGCGGACACCAATAGGTCGATCTCCCGCCGTGCGTCGCGCGTTTGATCTTCGCGCCGCATTTCACACAAGGTTCGCCTTCGCGATCGTAAACGTGCCAGAAATCTTCGAAAGCTTCGCCGTACGAGAAGCCCTCGGGATGCTCGAGATTCACGCGCAGGCCTGAGCCGTCGCTCAACGCGTCCGTCAAGACCTCGCGAATCGACTGGTGCAGACGGCTAACTCTTTTTCGCGCGAGCGTCGCCGCACTCTTGAATGGATTGATGCCGGCGCGAAACAGGGCTTCCGAGGCGTAGATGTTTCCCAGCCCAAGCACCTTTGTCTGATCCAGCAGCAGTGTTTTCAAACTTCGCTGCGAGCGTGAGAGCGTCCGCTGCAGATAATCCAGACTAAAATCATCTGAAAAAGGTTCGGGCGCGAGTTCGCGAATTCCTTTCGTTCGCGCGAACCGCGAATACGGGACGAGCTTCATCACGCCGAACTGCCGCTGATCACAAAAGACGAGCCGTCGATCGTTGTCGAGATAAAAGATTGCGTGGGCGTAACGCGGCAGCTCTTCATCGACGGTCAAGTACCGAAACTTGCCCGTCATGCGCAGATGAAAAATCAAGACGCTGCCTGAACCAGGTCGCGTACTGGCCGCGCGCCCGTGGGAAAGCTTTTTGGCACGGACGAGGTCGATGAGGATGAACTTGCCGCGACGACGCACACCCGTTATGCGACAACCTTTCAGTTTTCGATCAAACGCTGATCGTTTTTGCGGCGGAAGCAGCTTCGGCAGCCTTATCTCCGTGGCCGCGATTCGGCGTCGAACAATCGCGTGGCGCAAAGCGCGCACGACGTGCTCAACTTCCGGCAGCTCAGGCATGCGCGCAGTGTGAAGCGGCGGCCGACGCAGAGTCAAACGCGCACACTACTACTGCACTATTTTAAGGTGCGATCAGTTGTTGGGCGTCTTGAGTTAGAACACCCGCAGCAGCAAAAGGATAATCACGATTACTACCAGCAGACCCAAACCGCCGCTCGGGCCATAGCCCCAGTTCCTGCTATACGGCCAGGCTGGGACAGCGCCCAACAGCAGAATTATCAGGATTATCAGAAGTATTAGCCCCATACGCGTGAATTCCTCCGGAGAGAGATGGCGGCCCGGACGCCGGGCAACGAGCCGAGTTAAACGTCACGGCAAAGGGCAATGCCCGTGCCGAGCTTTGTTTTTCTACGGCATTTGAATTCTTCGACTGCGGGCGGCGGGAGTTTAGTGAGGCTTACTGCCGATGATTGGTTCAATCTCGTCGCGAATCTTTTCGACGAGTCCAGGCTTGCGAGCTTCGATGTTAAGACGCAGAAGCGGTTCGGTGTTCGATGGACGAATGTTGAATCGCCAGTCGTGACCAGTGAGTGAATAGCCGTCCGTCAAATCTTCCTCGCCGCGATCTTTGAAGCGTTCTTTCACAGCAGCGATCGTTTGCTGGGCATCTTTGACGTGGTAGTTCAATTCACCCGACATGTAGTGACCTTCCATGTACGGTCGCATCGTTTCCGAAAAAGATTTGCCGGTGCGCGACAGTTGCTCGAGCACGAGTAGGAAGGGAATCACGCCATTGTCGGCATAAAAGTTTTCGCGGAAGTAATAATGCGCGCTCATCTCTCCGGCGAAGATCGCGTTTTCTTTGCGCATGCGATCTTTGATAAAGGCGTGACCGCTTTTCGAAATGAGTGGTTCGGCGCCATGCTGTTTACACACCTTTATCGTCGGCCAAATCACGCGCGGATCAAAAATGATTTTGTTGTCGCCGCCGGCTTTGGTCAAAAGCACATCCGCGAGCAGCGCCGTTACGTACGCCCCCGAGATGAACTCGCCCTTCTCGTCAAGGAACATGCAACGATCGGCGTCGGCATCCCAAATAGCGGCAAAATGAAAGTCGCCCTTCCGCATCATCTCTTCGGATTCGGCCCGGTTGGCGGGCTGCATCGGATCGGGCGTGCCTTTTGGAAACGTGCCGTCGGGTTCCCAATTCAGCTTGGTTAGCTTCAGGCCAAGTTCGTCGGCAATCAGTTGAACGCCGGCGCCTACATAACCGAAGTTAGCGTTCGCGAGAATGTGAAAAGGCTTGATCAGATCGCGATCCACGAAACTGAGAACGTGCTTGACGTAATCCTTCAGAACATTCTTTTGCGTGACTGTGCCTTTCGTTTCCGAAGTCACGTCCTTATCTTTGCCGGCTTTAATGATGTCGCGAATCTGAAACAGGCCCGTATCTGACGAGATCGCCGCCGCCTTTTCGCGAACCATCTTCGCGCCGTTGTACTGCTTTGGATTGTGAGACGCGGAAACCACGACGCCGCCTGAATAGTCTTCGTCCGCGCCGACTGCGTAGTAAATCATGTCGGTCGTGATACCGCCGATATCGACGACGTTAACGCCCGCGTCAACGAATCCATCGGTCAGCGCTTTCTGAAGAGCCGGCCCTGATTCGCGCGCATCGCGGCCCACGACCATTGTCCTGGGATGAAAAAGATGTGTGTAGGCCTGGGCGATTCGATAGAACGCTTCTTCGTCCAGGTCCGTCGGATAAACACCGCGGATGTCGTAAGCCCGAAAACTGTCGAAGTTAATCACACGCAGGTCCTTGTGTAATCCGTCAAAGAAGTTTTGTCGCCGAGAACACAATCTCTGCCGACGACTGCTGATCGCCCGATATGGCAACCACGACCGACGAGCGCGCCGTTAACCACCGCAGCCGTGCCGACGCGCGTATGGCTCCAAATTACCGAGTTCTCAATACGCGCGCCCTCTTCGATGTAACAGCCCTTGCCGAGAACCGAATTTGTAATGACAACGCCCGGTTTGATTGTGCACTCGTCGGCAATGATCGACAACTCGTCAATCTCCGAGTGCGTGGCTGAATCGAAACTGCCCCGCCGGTCTTTCAAATGAAAGCGCGTGACGCGACTCGCGAGCATGTCGTGATGGGCTTGCAGGTATCGCGCAGGCGTGCCGATATCAAGCCAGTACGTGCGTTGCGGAATGTGCGCAAAGAAAGCCTCGCCGCGTTCCAGCAGTTTTGGAAAGAGATCATATTCGAACGAGTAATTCTTGCCCTTGGGAATCAGATCGAGCACGTCCGGCTCAAGGATGTAGGTGCCGGCGTTAATGTTTCGGCACGTCGTGTCCTCGGGTTTCGGCTTTTCCAAAAAGCGGAGTACGCGGCCTTCATCGTTCGTCTCAACCACGCCGTACATGCTCGGGTCTTCGACAGGCGTCAAAACAATCGTCGCTCTCGCGTTGCGCTCCTTGTGCTGGCGAATGACAGTTTTCAGATCGAGGTCGGTCAGGATATCGCCGTTGAAAACAACTGTCGGTTCGCGAATCAAATCCTCGGCGAATTTGTAAGCGCCTGCGGTGCCCATGGGTTGCGGCTCGACCGTGTATTTCAACTTAACGTCGAAATTCGATCCGTCGCCGAGCTGTAGCTCGATCTTTTCCGGCTGATATGAAAGGGACAGCGTGATATCGACAACGCCTGCGCGTTTCAACGTATCGATTTGATAAAGCAGAAACGGTCGATTGCAAATCGGAACAATTGGTTTCGGCGTGTAAACGGTCAGCGGACGCAGCCGCGTGCCTTTTCCGCCAGCCAGAATTAGGGCCTGCATAGATAATTACGACGTGATTGATCGTGAGTTGAATTGCAAGTGCGGAGGATAACACGGCTGATCCGACATTTTCCATTTGGCATTTTTTGTTCGCCTTCTGATAAGCTCAACATCAACGTTATGAAACAAGCAGTCATCATTAGTGCCGTGCGGACGCCGGTCGGAAAATTGCTCGGCGCGCTGAAAGGTTTCAAGGCGACAGAGCTCGGAGCGATCGTAGTGCGCGAAGCAGTCAAACGCGCCGGCGTTAAGCCTGAAGACGTCGATGAAGTGATCATGGGTTGTGTGATCCAAGCCGGTCTTGGCCAGAACCCGGCGCGACAGGCAGCATTGCACGGCGGGCTTCCGAATACAGTCTCAGCAGTGACCGTGAACAAGGTCTGTGGTTCGGGATTAAAAGCAGTCATGATGGCGTCGCAGGGTGTGCAACTCGGCGACACTGAGATCGTTGTTGCCGGCGGCATGGAGTCGATGTCGAATGCGCCTTACCTGCTGACGAAAGCGCGCGAAGGTTATCGGCTCGGGCACGGTAAGATTCTCGATTCAGTAATTCAGGACGGCCTCTGGTGCGCGTTTGACGATCAGCACATGGGCTGCACCGGCGAGATTGTCAGCGAGCGATTCAGTGTTTCGCGCGCAGAGCAGGACGAGTACGCGCTGAATTCCCATCGCAAGGCCGCGGCCGCAATCAAGGCAGGAAAGTTCAAAGACGAGATCGTGCCGGTTGAAATTCCGCAGCGGAAGGGCGCGCCGATTCTTTTCGAAACTGATGAGCCGGTGCGAGAAGATACGACGGTCGAGTCCCTCGGCAAATTGAAACCGGCATTTAAGGAAGGCGGCACCGTCACGGCAGGCAATGCGCCCGGCGTAAATGATGGCGCGTCGGCTGTCGTAGTCACGTCCGAAGAACGTGCCAGGTCGCTCGGCGTTGAGCCGCTCGGCCGCATCGTTGCTCAAGCCACGTCCGGGACTGAGCCAAAGCTGGTGATGATGGCTCCGGTAGAAGCGATCAAAAAACTTCTGAAGAAGACGGGCTGGTCATTGAACGACGTGGATCTGATCGAGTTGAACGAAGCATTCGCCGTTCAGGCGGTCGCTATCACACGCGAACTAAATCTCGATCCTGAGAAAATAAACGTCAACGGTGGAGCAGTCGCGCTCGGCCACGCGATCGGCCAATCAGGTTCGCGCATTCTCACAACGATGCTCTACGAGCTAAAGCGGCGCGACGCGCATCGCGGTATCGCGGCGCTATGCCTCGGTGGCGGGAACGCCGTCGCGATGGCCGTCGAACGCTAGTGAGCCCGCAAGAGCACAACAAAACGCTCAGTACGCTGTATTTTGTTTACAGCGGAATTCACGGACTGACATTGCTCGGACTGTTAATGCTGATACTGGTCGTGAAATTCGCGACTCCAGCAGCGCAATCAATTTCGAGTTTCTGGTTGTTGCTTGGCACCGTCATTTTCTTGATTCTGTTTCTGGCTGTCGGCTTATTGCCACTCGTCGTAGGATATGGTTTTCACAAGCGAGCGAGTTGGCTGAAGCCTCTGGCGTATGTCACCGCCGTTGTTTCGCTCGTCAACATTCCGATCGGCACGGCGCTCGGGATTTACACGATGAAGTTTTTTCGAAGCGAGGCTGGCCGCGTGATCTATGGCGGCTCAACTTCCTCGGCAAGCGACGATTAATTGAAGGACGCGCTGAGCGGCGCACAACCACTCATGAATTGGGCGGACAGGTTGAAATAGTGGCACAGAGTTTAGTCTGTGTTTCTATCCTCTAAACGAATTTCACAGACTAAAGTCTGTGCCACAAAATATGGCAGAAATTTTCGGTGTCATCGGTGCGGGCACGATGGGGAACGGCATTGCGCAGGTCGCCGCGCGCGCCGGTTTCGACGTCGTCATGCGCGACGTGTCGGACGATTTTCTCTCGCGCGGGATGAAGACGATCGACAAGAGCCTGCAGCGCGACGTCGATAAAGAACGACTTTCCGCGGAAGAGAAGCAGGCGATTGTCGGGCGGATCAAAACCACCACCGGCCTCGATTCCTTAAGCGACGCTTTCATCGTCGTTGAAGCGGTGACCGAAGACTTGGCCGTGAAGTCTGGAGTCTTTCGCTCGCTCGATGAAATTACAAAACCGGGCGCCATTCTCGCTTCGAACACTTCATCGATTTCGATTACGAAACTTGGCGCGGCGACGAGCCGTGCTGACAAAGTCATCGGCATGCACTTCATGAATCCGGTGCCGGTAATGAAGCTGGTGGAAGTGATTCGCGGCGCGGCGACTTCGGACGAAACGTACGAGAAGGTGCGCGCGCTCAGCGAAAGACTTGGCAAGACGCCGCTTGAGTGTCAGGATTACCCCGGCTTCGTTTCCAATCGCGTCTTGATGCCGATGATTAACGAAGCGATCTTTGCTTTGCATGAAGGCGTCGCGACGCGCGAGAGCATCGACGGAATCATGAAGCTCGGCATGAATCATCCGATGGGGCCGTTGACGCTCGCCGACTTTATCGGTTTAGATGTTTGTCTCGCCATCATGAATGTGCTGTACGAAGGCTTCAACGACACGAAGTACCGCCCCTGTCCACTGCTGAAGCGTTATGTGGATGCCGGATGGTTGGGAAGAAAAAGCGGTCGCGGGTTTTACGAGTACTGAAAACGCGGATAAGAGAATGCAGCAACGCGGGATCTCACATTTTTGTCAGAGCTGTCGAGCGGCAAATTCGCTCGGGCAGGAATTTTGTCAACGTTGCGGGACGCGCCTGATGCTCGTCGTGCGGCCGCCTTCGATGCGCGTCGAGTGTCCCGACACAACGCCCAACGAAGAGCATCTGCTTGAGCGCCTGACGATCCTGGAGAATACTTTGGCGCGCCTTGCCGAACGGCTCGAGCAGGGACTGAAGTTGTTGCTCCGGCAGTCGGAAACTGCTTACGCCAATCACGCGTTGGTGAAGAGCCTGATCGAAATGCTCAACGAGTGCGGCGTCGTCGACAACCAGCGTCTCGAATCAAAATGGCGCGCCGAGTGCAAGAAGTTACACGAGACTGAAAAGACACCCCCCAAACGGAAGACCAGCACGAAACGGACACGAAAAGTTAATCGGAAGGCCGCGGGCGGACGTTGAGCGCGCTTTGACAGCGCCGACTCGACCGCTATAATTAGCGACTTTGCGCCCGGCATCCTGACGCCATCTGTGAGGTTCAGGAGCGGTTACGATGCGGCTGGAGCTTGAAAATCTCGAAAAGAGCGGCGAGTTCGCTCACGTTTACCAGCCGGATGAACTTGCGCTTGACGAAAGCGAACTGCGGCTGGCGGCGCCGGCGGAAGTTCGCGGCCACGCGCGACGCCGGGCTGAGGAAGTCGAGTTAAGGGGAACGGTTCGCACGACAGTCGAGGCGCCCTGCGCCAGATGTTTGAAGGCGGTGTCGATTCCGATAGTGGCGGAGTTTTCCGAACGTTTCGTTCGCGCCGTCGGTTGGGCATCGGAAGAACAGCACGAACTGGCGGCCGAAGACTTGAATTTGTCGGTCTTTGACGGCGAAGCGATCGACTTGGATCAGCTTGTGCGCGAAGAGATTGTGCTGGCAACACCGGTGCAGGTTTTCTGCACAGAGGATTGCCGGGGCCTTTGTCCGACATGCGGTGTCGATCGGAACGTTGCTTCGTGCGAATGTGAGAACCTACAGATCGATTCGCGTTGGGAGAAACTGAAGGATATGCGATTTTAGATTTTTGATTTGCGATTATGCGATGGGCGCTGCCACCGCAATTTCGAAAATCACAAATCCAAAATCCAAAATGTTTCTGGAGTAATTTATGCCAAATCCAAAACGTCGCCATTCAAAAGCACGCCGCGGCAAACGCCGCGCTCATGATGCGCTGCGGCTTCCGCAAACCGTCGCGTGTCCGAATTGTCAGGAGCCGCGGATGCAACATCGCGTGTGTCCGAAGTGCGGCTTCTACAAAGGCCGCGAAATCATTCAAGTCGAACAGAATGCTTGATGATAATTCACCGCGCCCTGACGCAAATACTGCGGACGAAGGTTCCGCCACTTTCATATCGCACCACTGATTAACTGCTAATGTCGAACATTCGCGCAGGCATCCTCGGCACCGGACACTCTTACCCGGAAGGCATTCTCACTAATGCCGACCTTGAGAGGATTGTCGATACAAGTGACGAGTGGATCACCACGCGCACGGGAATTAAACAGCGCCGCAAAGCCGGTCCCGGCGAGTACACTTCGCAGTTCGCCACGCGTGCGTCGCGGGACGCAATCGAGCGCGCCGGCATCGAGGCCAGCGACATTGACTTAATTTTGTGCGCGACGGTGACGCCCGATCAAATTCTCCCATCAACCGCGTGTTTGATTCAGGCACAGCTCGGCGCTAACAAAGCCGCCGCGATGGATATTGTCGCGGCCTGCTCAGGATTTTTGTACGGCGTGACTATCGCTGAGCCGATGATTCGCAGCGGCCAAATCAAGTATGCGCTGGTAATTGGCGCGGAACTGCTGACGCGATACGTTGATTACACAGACCGCGGCACTTGCGTCTTGTTCGGCGACGGCGCCGGCGCGGCGGTTCTGGGACCCGTAGAAGGAGATCGCGGAATCCTCGCGAGCAAGATTCGCTCAGACGGCCGCTATGAAGAACAGTTGTATGCGCCCGGCGGCGGGACCAAAGGCGGCTTTACCGCTGAGACGATTGCGCGCGGCGATCATTTCTTCAAGATGAAGGGCAACGAAGTTTTCAAAATCGCGGTCCGCTCGATGTCAGACATTTCGAAACAAGTGCTTTGTGAAGCCGGCTTGAAGACGGAAGACGTCAACCTGTTCATTCCGCATCAGGCGAACCAACGTATTACTGAAGCCGTTGCGAACATGCTGAAAGTCGATCCTTCGCTGGTCTATTCCAATATCTCACAACACGGAAATACTTCGTCGGCATCGATTCCGATTTGCCTGGATGAATGCGTCGAGTCGGGCCGCATCAAGCGCGACGACATTGTCCTGATGGCTTCCTTCGGCGGCGGCTTTACGTGGGGCGGGGTAGTGATGCGATGGTAGGGGGCAGTTTCGATTTTAGATTTTTGATTGCCGATTGTTTGAATCGTCAACCGATAGGTACCCAGGGCTTTGCAATCGCAAATCGCAAATCAGAAATCTAAAATCGGATATCTCTTTCCCGGCCAGGGTTCGCAAACTCCGGGCATGGGAAAAGATTTGGCCGACAAATTTACATCGGCCAGAGAGGTCTTTGAAGAAGCTGACCGTACACTCGGATTCGCGCTGTCGGATTTGTGTTTCGACGGCCCCGCTGAGCAGTTGCAGTTGACAGAGAACACTCAGCCCGCGATTCTCACAACTTCGATTGCAGCTTTGCGGGCGATGCAGTCCGAGGGTTTTCCCGCGCCGGACTACGTCGCAGGTCACAGTCTGGGCGAATACTCAGCGCTGGTTGCTGCAGGTGCAATTTCACTCGGTGAAGCGGTGAAGACCGTGCGGGCGCGCGGCCGTTACATGCAAGAGGCCGTGCCGGTGGGAACTGGCGCGATGGCGGCGATTCTCGGTTCCGACGTTGAGACAGTTGACGCCGCGTGCAGGGAAGCGGCGCAGGGCCAGGTTTGCAGCGCTGCAAATATTAATTCGCCTGCTCAAATCGTCATCGCCGGCGATGCGGCTGCGATTGATCGCGCGATCGAAATTCTGAAAGCGCGCGGCGCGAAACGAGCGGTGAAACTTAACGTCAGTGCGCCTTTTCATTGCGAGCTGATGAAGCCGGCGCAGGATCGCCTGGCCGTTGATTTAAACGAAATCCCGTTTAAAGAACTGGCGACGCCGCTGGTGACAAACGTCGACGCGAAGCCGATAAAGACAGGTGAAGAAGCGCGCGACTCGTTAATTCGCCAGGTGTCCCATCCGGTGCGCTGGCTTGAGTCAGTTGAATTTTTGGCGAAGCAGGGTGTACAAACTCTGATTGAAATCGGACCCGGAAAAGTTTTGAGCGGACTGGTGCGGCAAACAAGGCGCGAACTCCGCTGCCTGAACGTGGAAGACGAAAGCAGTCTGCGCGCGGCGCGCGAGGCGCTGGCGATTTGAGTGGCACAGACTTCAGTCTGTGTTAGGTGGGTTTAGTAAAAACGGCCACAGATTGAAATCTGTGCCACTTTATTTCAGAGGAGCAAAAGAATGCCCGATCCAGAGATAGAAGCTAAAGTTAAACAAATCATTGTTGACGAACTCGGCGTGGACGAAGGCGAAGTCACGGCCAACGCTCGTTTTATTGACGACCTCGGCGCGGATTCGCTGGACACGGTCGAGCTGGTCATGCGTTTTGAAGAGGAATTCGGGATCGAGATTCCCGACGAAGACGCCGAGAAGATTCAAAGCGTCCGCGACGCGTACAGCTACATCGATCAGCACAAGGAAAAGAAATAAGCGCCCGGTGCGAGGGTTTTGCCCGGCCGCATCTGTTGTCATTCAACGCCGGCAGGGAAAGCCTTGCCGCTACCCGTCGATGGAGTTCTGAATTTGAAACGTCGCGTCGTTGTCACCGGTCTGGGTCTGGTTACGCCCGTCGGTAATTCAGTCGAGACCACCTGGGCCGCGCTTGTCGAAGGCAAGAGCGGCGCCGACTACATCAAAAAATTCGACACCTCGAATTTTCCGGTCCGCTTCGCCTGCGAAGTCAAGGACTTTGATCCGCTGAATTACGTCGAGAAGAAGGAGGCGCGCAAGATGGGCGCCTTCATTCATTATGCCGTCGCTGCTTCGCAAGAAGCGGTGAACGACAGCGGACTAAAGATCACCGACGACATTGCCGAGAACGTCGGCACCTACATCAGCAGCGGCATCGGCGACTTCTGGGCGATCGAGCGCGAGCATGAGAAGCTCTTGAACGGTGGCCCCGGGCGCGTCTCGCCTTTCTTTATCCCGTCTGCAATTGTAAATCTCGCCGCAGGCCAGGTTTCGATTCGTCACAACGCGAAGGGGCCAAACTCAGCGACCGCGACTGCCTGTTCGGCCGGGGCGCACGCGATCGGCGACAGTTTCAAGATCATCCAGCGCGGCGACGCCGATGCGATGATCTGTGGCGGCGCAGAGTCGGCCATCACGCCGATGTCCGTGGCTGGCTTCGCCGCGATGCGCGCGCTCTCAACCCGCAACGACGATCCACAACACGCGTCGCGGCCGTTTGATCTCGGTCGCGACGGCTTCGTCATCGGCGAGGGCGCCGGAATCATGATCCTTGAAGAGTTGGAGTTTGCTCGCCGGCGCGGCGCGCGCATCTACGCGGAGCTGGTTGGCTACGGTATGACCGGCGATGCTTTTCATATAACGATGCCGGATCAAACAGGCTCAGGCGCGGTTCGGGTCATGCAGAAGACGCTCAAGGACGCGGGGGCGCAACCGGAAGAAATCGGGTACATCAACGCGCACGGCACATCGACGCCTTACAACGACAAGTTCGAAACGCTCGCAATCAAGAAGGCCTTCGGCGATCATGCCAACAAGCTTCCGATCAGCTCGACGAAATCGATGACGGGTCATTTGCTGGGCGCGGCGGGCGGTGTTGAAGGCGTCTTCTCGGTGCTTTCAATCTATCGGAACATCCTTTTGCCGACGATAAATTATGAAACGCCCGATCCGGAGTGTGATCTGGATTACATCCCAAACCAGGCACGCGAGACCAAGGTTCAGTACGCGCTGTCGAACAGCTTCGGTTTTGGTGGGACGAACGCGGCGTTGTTGTTCAAGCGATACGAAGAATGAAAATCCTCGTCCTCATGAAGCAGGTCGCGAACAAAGACGCGATTCTGCGCATCAACAAAGACTCGACATGGATCGAGGAAGCCGATCTCTCGTTTGAAGTGAACGAGTCGGACGGCTATGCGCTCGAGGAAGCTCTGCGCATCAAAGAGAAAGTTGGCGGCGAAGTCGTCGTCGTCTCGATGGGGCCGCAACGCGCGAAGAGCGTCATCAAAGATGCGCTCGCCCGCGGCGCCGATCGCGCGATTCACGTGGTTGGCGACAATGTTGTTCACCTTTCTCCGTTTGCGGCCGCGTCGGTTTTAGCCGAGGCGATTCGCGATGAAAGCGCCGATCTCGTGATGACCGGATTGCAGTCTGATGACTACGGTTATGCGCAGACGGGAGTGATTCTCGCGGAAATACTCGGCTTGCCACACGCCACGATCGTGATTGAAGTCGATGCCGGCGGCGAGCAGTTGCGCGTCAAACGCGAACTCGAAAGTGGCTGGTATCAGTGGTACACGATGCCGACGCCGGCGTTGCTGACGATTCAATCGGGCATCAGCCAGATTCGCTACGCGACACTGAAAGGGATCATGGCGGCGAAGAAAAAAGAGATAAAGGAAGTTACGCCCAACGCCGATATCGTCGCCAAGCCTTCGCATCAGCGCATCGATAAAATTTATCTGCCTACGAAATCGAAGCAGACGCAGTTCCTTGGCAACGGCGACGCGAAGAAGGGCGCCGTTGAGTTGGCGGAAAAGCTGCGAACTGAAGCGCGAATTATCTAGGGCCATGAAGAAGCGATTATCACTATTGACGCTGCTCGCATTGCCGGCACTGCTCATGATCGCGACTCCGGGCATGAGCCAAGAATCGTCTGACCTCCAAAAGGGCGATCCGGAAACGCGAAAGTTATTGGAGCAGGGCAGCAGGTTCTATCTGGAAGGGGACTACCGGCGCGCGATCGGCCCTTATCAGAAGGCTCTGGATCGCGAGAAGCAGAAGCGCACGTTGGGTGACACAATTTGGCGTGTCATGATTGATAACCTCGGCATGTCGTATGGAATCTCCGGCGACCTTAAGAAGGCAAAAGAAACATTCGAATACGGTCTTTCGAAGGATCCGAAGTACCCAATGTTCCATTACAACATGGCCTGCACTTACGCGGAGATGAACGACGTCGACAATGCGATTACGTATCTCAGACAGGCGTTTGAATACAAAGACAACATGATCAAGGGCGAACATTTTCCCGATCCATGGACAGATGATTCGTTCCAGCGATTCATGCACAACGACAAGTTTGTTAATGCACTCAAAGAAATGAGTCGCAACGAATAATGGGCGGCATTCTCGTATTCATCGAACACAAAGCGGGCACGCTGAATAAGACGTCGCTCGAAGCGATTGCGGCGGCCCAGAAGCTCGCAACCGACATTGGCCAGAAAGTTTCTGCGGTCGTGCTCGGCGCGCCAGCGCTGGCGAATGACATCGCCGCTTACGATTTGGAAAAGGTCATCTCTGCCGAAAATGAAAAGCTCGCCGAATACACGCCTGATGCTTACGCCGATGCGCTTGAGAAAGTCATACGCGCCGCGAATCCCGAATTCGTGATCATGTCGCACACCTACCTCGCGCGCGACTTTGCGCCAAAGGTGGCCGCGCGCTTTCAAAAAGGTTTGATTGGCGACTGCATTCGTATGAACGTCGAAGGCGAGAAACGCGTGTTCACGCGACGAATATTTCTCGGCAAGCTCGACGCGGATGTTGTTGCCGAGGGCGAACCGCCCACGTTCGTGACTTTTCAGTCGGGCGCGTTTCGCGGCGACCAGGCGGTGAAGGGAAGCGGCGCGCAGGTCGAATCGATGCCAGTCGAAGTCGGCGAAGTGCGCATGAAACCGGAAGCGCCTTTCCAGGAAGCCAAGCAGGCAGTCGATCTCAGCAAAGCGGACGTCATTGTTGCCGTCGGTCGCGGGATCAAGAGCAAGGACAACCTGGCGCTGGCTGAGAAACTTGCCGAGGCGCTCGGCGGTGATCTCGCGGCGTCGCGTCCAATCTGCGACGCTGAATGGCTGCCGATCGATCGTCAGATTGGATCGTCAGGACAGACAGTCGCGCCAAAACTTTACGTTGCGATTGGTATCTCTGGCGCGATTCAACATCTGGTCGGCATGAAGAATTCGCAGACCATCGTGGCGATTAACAAAGATCCGGAAGCGCCCATCTTCGATATTGCAGACTACGGCATCGTCGGCGATTTGTTCGAAGCCGTGCCCGTGCTGACGGAAGAGATCAAGAAGCTCAAGGGCTGATCGACGAAGACTCTCGTTTCGTTCGCTCCGTTTTTGCGTTTTCCCGCAGCAAGTCTTAACATTTCATCGTTCCCTCGAAAAACTAAATAATTTGGCTTCGGGAGGTTTCTGCAATGAACTCGTTCTATCGCTCCGCGCTCTTCCTGATTTTAATCGTCGGTGTGGTAGCAGTCAGCTTCGTTTCGCTGCGCAACACCAGTGCCCATTCAAATGCGCTAACGTCCGCAGACGAGGTCGCCGCCGCGCAGCCTCAGAATTCAGTTGTCGCGGGATTCGATTTTTCTAACATCGACCGGACCGCAGACGCTTGTCAGGATTTCAATCAGTTCGCCAACGGCGGATGGATGGCGAAGAACGCGATTCCGGGCGCGTATTCGAGCTGGGGCCGCTTCTCGCAATTGGACGAGCACAACACGATGGTGCTTCACGAAATTCTCGAGGGGCTGCTGAAAAAACCGAGGCTGGCGCCGGGTAACGAGCAAAAGATCGCCGACTTCTATCGGTCGTGCATGGACGAGCAGACGATCGAAGCCGAAGGCGTCAAGCCGCTCGAGAGCGAAATGCAGCGCATCGATCAGATCGACGACGTGCTGAGTCTCGAAGATGAGATTGCGCGCTTCCACGCTCATCGAGTTCCGGCTGTCTTCGGGTTTGGCGCGACCCAGGATTTCAAGGACTCAACTACGATCATTGCACAGGCAAACCAGGGCGGACTCGGCTTGCCGGACCGCGATTACTACCTCTCTGACGATGCAAAGTCGAAGGCCACGCGCGAGGAATATCAGAAGCACGTGGCGCGCACGTTTGTGTTGATGGGCGACGCGGCTGATCGCGCGGCCGCGGAAGCAGCAACCGTGATGAAGATCGAGACGAAGCTGGCCGAAGCATCGTCTACGCGTGTTCAGCGTCGCAAGCCGGAAGAGAATTATCACCCGATGACCAAGGCGTTGCTGATCGAGATGACTCCGCACTTTGACTGGGGTCGCTACTTCCGAAACATCGGCCTGCCGGAAATCGCGAAGGTAAACGTCGGCCAACCTAACTTTTTCAAGTCGGCGGACGCGATGCTCACTTCAGTCCCGGTGGACGATTGGAAATCATATCTGCGCTGGCATCTGGTGAATGCCGTGTCGAACACTCTCTCCAGCAAGTTCGTCGAGGAAAGTTTTAATTTCAACGGCAAGTATCTGCAGGGGACCAAGGAGATCTTGCCGCGTTGGAAGCGCTGCGTCGCGAGCACCGATCGCGCGCTTGGTGAGGCGCTCGGGCAGCTCTACGTCGAAAAGACATTTACGCCGCAAGCAAAGTTGCGCGCGCAGACGATGGTCAAAAACTTGATCGAAGCTTTGCGCGAAGACCTGACCACGTTGAGCTGGATGAGCAACGAGACGCGTCAGAAAGCGATCGCAAAGCTCGAAGCCTTTCAACGCAAGATCGGATTTCCCGACAAGTGGCGCAATTACGAAGCTCTGCAAATCTCGAAGGGTGCTTACTACAACAACATCGTCTCGGCCAGCGAATTCGATTTTCGGAGGAACCTCGGCAAGATCGGCAAGCCTGTTGACCGCACGGAGTGGGGCATGTCACCGCCGACCGTCAACGCCTATTACAATCCGTCGATGAATGAAATTGTTTTTCCCGCGGGCATACTGCAGCCGCCCTTTTATGATCCGAAGGCGGACGATGCTTTCAACTACGGCGGCATCGGCGCGGTCATCGGCCACGAGATGACGCACGGCTTTGACGATCAGGGCGCCAAGTTCGATGCGAACGGCAACCTCATGATGTGGTGGACCGCGGACGATTTCAAAAAGTTCAGCGAGCGCACGAATTGCGTGGTGCAACAATTCAACGGCTTCCAGGTCGAGCCCGGGCTGAATCAAAAAGGCGAGCTCGTGGTCGGCGAATCGGTCGCGGACCTCGGTGGGCTGACCGTCGCGTATGCTGCTTACGAAAAATCTTTAAAGGGCAAGCCCCGACCAAAAAACATCAACGGCTTCACCCCGGAACAGCGATTCTTCCTGGGATGGGCGCAGGTTTGGGCACAGAACATTCGCCCGGAAGCGGCACGCTTGCTAACCGCGGTGGACCCGCATCCACTGGCGCGTTTCCGCGTTAACGGGCCGTTGTCGAACATGCCGCAATTCACTTCCGCCTTCGCCTGCAAGGCAGGTGACGCGATGGTGCGGCCGCCTGAAAAGCGCTGCCAGATTTGGTAATGCCCCCACGCATTACCATTGCTGCGGTTCGCCCTGATTCGGACGACGCTAAAACGCTGCTCGCTGAATTGGACGCCGAGCTGCATCGCTATCCGTATCCTCCCGAAAGTCGCCACGCTTTCAGCGTTGACCAGCTCATACGCGAAGGCGTGGCTTTCTTTGTGACGACTGTCGACGATGAACCGGCGGGTTGCGGCGGCGTAAAAATCTTTCCTGACTACGCGGAAGTAAAGCGAATGTACGTCCGGCCGGCGTTCCGTGGAAAAGGGTTAGGCAAAGGCATTCTTAGTCACCTGGCCGAATATGCGCGCGGGAATGGCGTCCATGTGCTTCGGCTTGAGACCGGCATCTATCAAACGGAGGCAATTACTCTATACGAAAGTTGGGGGTTCCAGCGTCGCGGACCTTTTGGCGATTACCAAGTGGATCCGCTCACCGTCTACTTCGAAAAAGCCCTCGACTGATTCGCGACTATGTAGCCTTCTAGTACGAAACGCTCGCAATCTGTTACATCGTAAACGTCTCGCCTCGGTTGTATTCTCAAAAGCGCCTCCAACACTGAACGATCCCAGTGGTCGCCGCCGGCTCGTGTTTGGCCCTTCGTTTGTTTAGGCATCTCGACTGATGGAGCAAAGACAAACACTGGCACGCGCGGACGAGGGTCATGATCTAGCGTCGCTCGTGGAACGAGTAGCGCACGACAGCGCCACGTTGCTGGATCAAAAACTGGCCCTCTTAAAGATCGAAATCAAGGAAGAGGTCAATGCGTACGTCCGCGGAAGCGTCGTGATGATCGCCGCAGGAATTATCGCGGTCGTTGGCTTCGCGTTGCTGAACGTCGCCTTCGCATTTGCTATCGCCGCGCTTTTCGCGAATGCGGATCTAAGCCAGCCGGCGAAATACGCCGTCGGCTTTGTCATCACCGGCGTGGCGTATCTCATCATCGGCGCGATTGTTGTTGTTATCACCAAGAACCGCCTTGCGCGCCTCGGACTCTTGCCGCGCAGAACAATTAACGAACTCGAAAAAGACAAGGATTGGCTTCAGAAAGAACTCTAATCGAGCCAACTGGACGGAGGATTTGAACATGGCCGAAACGGCTTCAAATGATGCGAGCGCCGACAAGCAAAGGCTTCAACGGCAAATGGAGAAGACGCGGGAATCACTTTCCGCGACGGTTGGCGAAATAAAAGAAACCGTCAATCAGCAGATTACGACCGTCAAGCAAACGGTTAACGGCGTGCTCGATTATCGAGAAGAATTTCAAAAGGAGCCGTTGGTGTGGAGTCTCGGCGCGTTGTCAGCCGGCTTTGCGCTGGGTTACACGATGGGCTACGCGCACAGGGAAACAAAAGGCTCGCGAAACAAATCTGAAGTCGCGGCCTTTGCCAACAGTTTGGTTGATGAGCTTTCGCTCGTGGGCAACAGCCTGGTGATGCCGCAGCTCAACGCACGGATTAAGGAACTGTTTGGTTTTGACTTTTCGGAGATGCTGAATTCGATTGAGAAGGCAAATCACCGCCGCCCGAAACGAAAAGCCGCGACAAAATCTCGCCGCAAAGCACTTCCCGCGAAATCGCGGAAACACAGCTAGAGCCGCTCCGCGTCCTGGGAAGAATTCCTACAGGGCGGCCTCGCAGATTTCGAATTACGAATTAACTCTTTGATCCCGAACCGCCGCTACCTGAGGCCTTCTGCACCTCTTCGACTGCGCCTTCCAGCGCGCCGGCAACAGCGCCCAACGCTGCGCCTTGCGCGACGCGTTTGGCTACTTTCTTCACCGTCTTCAGGGCCGCGCGCGGCCGCTTGGCAACTTTCTTGACAGCCTTCTTCAAGCCAGCTGTGTTGCCGGCTTTCTTACCACCACTCGTCTTCGACGAGCGCTTTGCGCCGCCCTTCTTTGCTTTTGCCGCTTTCTTTTTCGTCGCCATATTTTACGAAATCCCTCCGAGAAGTATTTGCACTGCAACAAAACTGTACACAGTTGCTTTCAGTGCGGATGTGTAGCAATGAGCGAGCCTTACTTTGCGTTTGAGGCGAGGGACTTCAGATCTTCGGCGATTTCGGCGGGCTTCCATTCGTTGCCGCGATAGAGTTTCACGAGTTTTCCCTGCGCGTCGATAACCGCGGTCCGCAGCGAGTGCATCACCTGCTCTTCGCCCGTCGAAGAATCTTTGAAATAGCGCAGGCCGAAGTACTCAGCGATGCGTTTTACGTCGTCGGCAGAGCCGGTGGCGAACTCCCAATGTTGGAACGTCTCGTCAGAGTATCGGCCCGTGTGCGAGGCGCCGTAGCTGCGCATCACTTTGGGCGTATCGAACTCAGGATCAAAACTAATCGTGAGCAGATGAGTCTTTGCATAAACCTCAGGTTGCTGCTGCAAGTCGCGGTCAATCGCGGCGAAGTTGTTGCTCATCAACGTGCACTGATCGGGTTGCTGGCATCGGGTGTAGACAAAAGTGAGCGCGAGCGCCTTGCCCTTGTACTGTGACAAGCGAATCGGAGTGCCGTCCTGATTCATCAGCGCGAAATCGGGAATCGCGTCACCGGGTTTCGGTTCGCCGGGCACTGCGGTGGTTGGTGTTATCTGCGAGCCGCCTTCGGCAATGGCGGTGATTTCAATCCAGGATGAAATGTCATCGACGACCAGTGTCCCGGTGATTTCGTCGCCCGCCTTCATGACGTTGAGATCGGCCGGGTTCTTGATCTTGAAATCCATTGTCATGCTAGTCATGTAGCCGGGAATGTCCTCGTGCTTGATCGTAGCCGTCCGTTCGTTCTTGTTCACGGCGATGACGGTGCCTTTGATTGGATAGCGCTTTTCGTTGCCGCGGGGCTGTTCACCCCATTTACAGCCGGACAGCGAAATCGATCCCAGGATCAGAAAGAAAAATAGCCTTCGTTTTATGTTCATGACTGCACGTAGGTTAATGTCTAAGTTTCCTCACCTCAAGCGGCGAGTCGCCAAAGAGTTGCGCACGACGTTGTGTTAGCATGGCGTCGATGGCAGCCCGGGAGCAAAAACGCGCAGAGATTCTGGATGGCCGAAGCGCCGCCGGCTCAATAAAACAAGACGTTGCTGAAGAAGTTCGCCGGTTGAAAGAGACTAGCGGCGTCACGCCGTGTTTGGCCGCAGTCCTCGTCGGCGAGGATCCGGCGTCGGCGGTTTACGTGCGCAACAAAGTCCGTAGTTGCGAAGAAGTGGAGATCGCTTCTCGAAAGATCACTCTGTCTGACTCGACGTCGACTAAAGAGTTGTTGAAAGTCGTCGCGGAACTGAACGCAGATGATGAAGTCGACGGCATCCTTGTGCAGCTTCCTTTGCCGAAACAGATCGATGACGAGCGAATTATCGAATCGATTGATCCGGCAAAAGACGTCGATGCATTTCACCCAACGAATGTCGGGCTACTCGCGATGGGTCGGCCCAGGTTCGTGCCCTGCACGCCGGCCGGAATTATCGAGCTACTCGAGCGAAACAAGATCGAAATCGCCGGCGCCAACGCCTGCGTCGTCGGTCGCAGTCAAATAGTCGGGCGGCCCGTGGCAAGTCTGCTTTTGCAACGCCACGCGACCGTAACCATCTGTCATTCAAAGACGCGCGACTTGCCGAGCGTCACGCGACAGGCCGATATCCTGATTGCGGCGATTGGACGGCCGGCTTTCATTCGCGGTGATTTTATCAAACCGGGCGCGACAGTGATCGATGTCGGGGTGAATCGGCTCAGCGACGCGACGCAGGCGCGGGAAATCTTCGGCGCCGAAGCCGACAAACGAATCGCGGCGATTTCTGAAAAAGGTTACACGCTGGTCGGCGACGTTCATCCGGCCGAAGCCGATCTAGTCGCCGGTCGCAGAAGTCCCGTCCCCGGAGGCGTGGGACTACTCACCGTTGCGATGTTGATGCGAAACACGGTGCAGGCAGCGAAATGGCGTCGCAGCAGATGAGTCATGCTGAAAGTCGGACTCACCGGTTCAATCGCCGTCGGCAAATCGTTCGTGCTCAAGATTCTCCGCGAGTTGGGCGCGCGCACGATTGACGCCGATGCGATTGCTCGCGAATGTGTAGCGCCAGGAACGGCGGGACTGACGGCCGTCGTCAAGGAATTTGGGCCCGAAGTACTCGAGTCCGACGGCTCACTCGATCGCGCAAAACTCGGTGCGATAGTTTTCGCAGACGAAGCCAGGCGCCAGAAACTCAACGCGATTCTTCATCCCTTCATCATCGCGCGACAAGACGAAATCATGCGCGAATGGGAACGCGAAACTCCCGATGCGACTGCAGTAGTTGACGCGGCGCTAATGATCGAATCGGGCGGCTACAAGAGATTCGACAAGCTCATCGTCGTTCATTGCCGCTCCGAAGATCAGCTCGCGCGTTTGATGAAGCGCGACAATCTTTTGCGCGAAGAAGCAGAACGCCGCATCAGCGCGCAAATGTCCCAGGGAGAGAAGATGAGCTATGCCGACTTCCTGATTGACACGTCTGGCGATTTTGAAAGTACTCGCCGTCAAGTCGAAGCCGTCTGGCGCCAACTCGAGGCCATTGGACACACGCGTCCGGACGATGCGAACTAACATCGGCGCACTTCGAAAAACTTATTGCGGGTGTGCGATACACGTGCTACTTTGAGCGCGACGATGCGTACTTTGACATCGCGCAAAGGGTTCGCAGTTCTCCTTCTCACGATAAGCACCACTATCGCCGGCTGTTCCGCGTCGGCGAGCAACTCTACTTTCTTCGGCAAAGTCGATCCACCGCGCGAAAACGTGCTGCGTTACGTCTCCGGTTCAGAACCTGAGACGCTCGATCCGCAGATACCGGCGTTGCAAAATGAAGCGCGCCTTTCGCTGGCCTTGTTCGAGGGACTGGCGGAGTACGATCCGAAAACGACTGCCCCAATTCCGGCGCTCGCCGAGCGGTGGGAAGTCAACAAAGATTGGTCGGAAGTTACTTTCCATTTGCGCCGCGACGGACGGTTTTCCAATGGCGATCCGATTACGGCGCACGACTTTGTGTACACGATTCGGAGGGGGCTGACCCCGGCGACGGCGTCGCGCACGGCAGGACTGGCGTACCCAATCAAATATGCCCAGGCATTCAACGAAGGCGGCGTGTTCGTCTTCGATCCGGTCACCAAGAATTACTTGCTGGAAAAAGATTTTAGCGTCGATCAAGCGACGCAGCCGCCCTTGAGCGCGCAGCCTGTCGGTTCCGTGTCAGCCGAGTATCCATCGATCGCGGAAGAAACAACGCCCGACGCCGAAACGAATTTCCACCAGGCGATTCATGCGCCACCACGCCTCGTCCTGCCGGGCGCGGAAAAAGATCGCAAAGCGGCAATCGAAGCTGATCCGAAATTGAAGGCCGCGGTTGCTAACAAACAGTTCGTGGCCGTCACTTCAGAAGACGTCGGGGTTGAAGCCGTGGACGATTACACGCTGCGAATCATTTTGATGAAGCCGGCGCCTTATTTCATCAGCATGATGCCGCACCAATTCTTTCGAGTGTTACACCAAAAGACCGTCGAAAAGTACGGTAGTGGGTGGACTGATCCTGCTCACATCGTCACCAGTGGCCCGTTCAAGCTGGCAAGTTGGAATCATTACGATCGGATCGTCATGGTGCGGGATCCGATGTACTGGGACGCGAAGAACGTAAAGCTCGACAAGATCGTCTTCTTCCTGTTGGCGGACAACACGACGATGATGAGCCTTTACAAAGCCGGGGAGCTCGACGCGATTTATAACCACACGGTGCCGGCGGCATGGCTGAATGTGATAGGGCCGCTGAAAGATTTCATGGACGCGCCGGAAGCCGCGATCGATTTTTACAACTTCAACACGGTCAAGGGCCCGACCAAAGACGTGCGCGTGCGCAAGGCGCTGAACATGTCGATCGACAAAAAGGCCTTGGCCGACTGGCGACACGTGCAGCCTTTGACGGCGATGACTCCGACCGGAATTTTCCCCGGCTATCCGCAGCCCAAGGGCGATTCATTCGATCCTGAGAAGGCGAAGAAACTTCTCGCCGAGGCAGGTTACAAAGACGCCGCCGGTAACTTTGATCCGAAGAAGTTTCAGGCGAGCGAAATCGAGGTGATCACAAACTCAGACGGCAGCAACATTCCTTTCGCTGAATTCATGCAGGCGTTGTGGAAACAGAGCCTGGGCGTGACCATCTCGATTCGAGTGATGGAGAACAAGACGTACTTCAAAGCGCAGTCGAATCTCGAGTACAAAGGGATTTCGCGTACGGGTTGGTCGGCGGACTACATGGACCCGTATACGTTCCTGAGCATCTTCTACACTGCGGGTGGCGCTAACAGCACGGGATGGTGGGATCCGAAATACGTGGCGCTGCTCGATGAAGCGAATCGCACGATTGATCCGCAGCGACGTTATCAACTGCTGGCCGAGGCGGAACAGTTGCTCCTGGATGCGCAACCGGTCCTGCCGCTGCTCGTCGGCATGACGCGCTGGATGAAAAAGCCTTACGTGAAGGGCATGTATCCGAACGCGGCCACGCTTCATTCCTGGAAATATATTTACGTTGAGCGCGACCCGACTAAGTGGGATTACGGACTGCCCGATATGAGCAAGTGATGCAAGCCTTTTACTTTTGGCCCGTCATCCGTCAGCTGTAAGCATGCTCCACTTCATCATTCGTCGCATCGTCGTTATCGTCCCAATGCTCTTCATCATTGTGACGTTGACCTGGGCGCTGGTGCGCCTGGCTCCCGGCAATTTCTACAGCGGCGAACGAAAACTCACACCCGCGATCGAAAACAACCTGCGCGAAAAATATGGATTGAAGCAGCCCTGGCATGTTCAGTATCGCAAGATGCTTTGGAACATCGCGCGATTCGATTTTGGCACGTCGCTGAAATACGAAGGCCAGTCGGTAAATCAGATTCTCTGGCGCGGCTTGCCGGTGTCGGCGGCGCTCGGATTGTCCGCATATCTTTTTGCGCTGATTGTCGGCATTACGATTGGAACGCTGGCGGCGGTAAAGCAAAACTCGTGGATTGATTACGCGAGTATGGCGGTGGCGATGCTCGGCATTTCGATCCCCAATTTTGTGTTAGGGCCGCTGCTTGTGCTGCTGTTTTCGCTGACCCTCTTTTGGTTTCCGCCGGCCTTATGGAACGGCTTTCCCAGCAAGAGCATTGTGTTGCCGGCGCTTACGCTGTCGGCGATTTACGTTGCCTATATCGCGCGTTTGACGCGTTCGGGAATGCTTGAGGTGCTGCGATCCGATTACATTCGCACCGCGCGCGCCAAAGGCCTGAGTGAACGCGCCGTCGTGATGCGTCACGCTTTGCGCGGAGGCCTGCTGCCGGTCGTCTCGTTTTCAGGGCCCGCTTTGGCGTTTCTCATAACTGGAACGGTGGTCGTCGAGCGGATCTTCGCCCTGCCGGGTCTCGGCAATTATTTCATCAACGCGTGTCTGAATCGCGATGAGCCGCTTATCATCGGCATCGTCGCGTCCATTGCCATTGCCGTACTGGTTTTTAATCTTCTGGTGGACATTTCGTATGGCTTAATCGATCCGCGAATCAGATATTGAAGCGAAGGCTGCGTCCGTTAGGGCGCAAATAGTTTTCAATGGAAGTGCAAACTGTGAAATGTCCGAACTGCGGGGCCGCGATCAAGGCAGGCAGCGCGCAGTGTGGCGTCTGCGGATCAGCTATCGCGGTCGTTCCGCACGAACCGCCCGAAGCTGCGGTTGCGGAAGATGTCCACGATGTCGTTACCGGAGAAATCGTCGCCGGTTCGTCTTTGTGGCGCGATGCGTGGCGGCGGCTGCTGAAGAACAAGCTCGCAGTGTTCGGCATCGTCGTGGTGTTGGTGATCGCGACCGCCGCTGTGATCGGCCCGTCGATTATCAAAGCGACGAGCGGCTACACGTACGACTCGATTCCCAGGGACAACCGGCTAACACGATCGTTGGCGCCCTTTCGATCTCCGGAAGGAAAGTTTTCGTGGTCGCATCCGATGGGAACCGACAACGCGGGTCGCGACATTTTGGCGCGCGTACTTTCCGGCGGGCAGATTTCGCTGATGGTCGCGCTAATTGCCACGGCTGTTTCGCTTGTGATCGGCATTGCTTACGGAGCAATCGCGGGTTATGTCGGCGGCCGGCTCGATGACTTGATGATGCGCATCGTTGACGTTCTGTACTCTTTGCCTTACGTCATCATCGTGATCGTGCTGCTGGCGTTGTTGCCGGCAAAGACACCGACCGGTCAGCTTGCGCAGCTCTTCTTCGCGCTGGGCGCGGTGTCGTGGCTGACGATGGCGCGCATCGTTCGCGGGCAGGTGATGTCGCTGAAAAACCAGGACTTTGTTCTCGCCGCGCGCGCGACCGGAGTGACAACGCCCAGGATTATCTTTCGTCATTTGGTTCCCAATGTGCTTGGTCCGGTGATCGTGTACGCGACGCTGACCGTGCCGACGGTGATGTTGAGCGAGGCTTTTCTTTCGTTTCTCGGACTCGGTGTGCGGCCGCCGCGCGTCTCATGGGGCAGCTTGGCCGCTGAAGGAGCACAGAATCTTTCGGTCTATCCCTGGCAGTTGATCTTTCCCGGCGTGACGATGGCGTTGATGCTGTTTTCGCTGAATTTCGTCGGCGACGGATTGCGCGATGCTTTGGATCCGCAGATGAGAAAAGAGTAGCGAAGTGACGAGTAGCAACGGAAATCTACTTAAGGTGAAAGACCTGCGCGTCTACTTCGAAACCGATGACGGCACGGTGAAGGCCGTCGACGGCGTAAGCTTTGAAGTAAAACGGGGCGAGACGCTGGGCATCGTCGGCGAGTCAGGATCGGGAAAGACGGTTGCGAACCTTTCAATCATGCGATTGATTCCGGAACCGCCGGGCAAAATCGCGGGCGGCAAAGTTGAATACAACGGACGTGACGTCCTGAACCTGAGTCCGCGCGAGTTGCGCGATCTGCGTGGTTGTCACATCGCGATGATCTTCCAGGATCCGATGACGTCGCTGAATCCGTTCATGCGCGTCTCGAAGCAACTGATGGAGGTAACGCGGCTTCACCTTGGTCACACGAAAATCCAGGCGCGCAAACACGCCATCCAAATGCTCGAACACGTCGGCATTCCCGACGCGGCCGAACGCATCGACAGCTACCCGCACGAATTCTCTGGCGGTATGCGGCAGCGGGTGATGATTGCGATGGCCCTGTCGTGTAAACCTGAGTTGTTGATTGCTGACGAGCCAACGACCGCGCTCGATGTGACCATCCAGGCGCAGATTCTCGAGCTGATAAAAAGGCTCAAGAGCGAAACCGGCGCCAGTGTCATCCTCATTACCCACGACCTCGGCGTGATTGCCGGCATGACGGATCACGTCGTCGTGATGTACGCGGGGAAAGTTTTTGAGAAAGCGCCCACGGCGGAATTGTTCGCGCGCCCTGGCAATCCATACACGATCGGTTTACTGCGGTCCGTTCCCGATCCAACTGCTGAGCAGGGAAGTCTCTATCAGATCCCCGGACAGCCGCCCGATCTCGCGCGTTTGCCCGCCGGATGTCCGTTCGCGCCACGTTGCGAACGCGCGGAAGAAATCTGCGCGCGCGAGTTTCCGCCGTTTGTGCAACTCACAACCGATCACTCTTCGCTGTGTCATTTCGCGAACGAGGTTTACGCCAACTCGAACAGTTGATGTCGTCGTCAAACGCACAACTATTGATTTCCATTCGCGATCTGCGCGTGCACTTCACTTCGCGGCGATCGCTGTTCGGCAAACCGCAGGTTGTTCGCGCCGTAGACGGTGTCACCCTCGACATCCTGGCGGGCGAGACGCTTGGACTGGTCGGAGAGTCAGGTTGCGGCAAGACGACGCTGGGTCGCGCAGTTCTGCGACTGACTGAACCGACCTCCGGCGAAGTCCTGTTCCGCGGCAAAGACCTCGCGCATCTATCGACTTCAGAAATGCGTGCTGAGCGTCGTCACCTTCAGATAATTTTTCAGGATCCTTACGCCTCATTAAATCCACGCATGACGGTGAGCCAAATCATCAGCGAGCCGCTGTCTACATTCGGGCTGGCGCGCGGTGATGAACGCCGGCGACGAGTGCAGGAATTGATGCAGCAAGTCGGCCTCAGCGCGCGTTTCGTCAAGCGTTATCCGCATGAGTTTTCCGGCGGCCAGCGGCAGCGCATCGGCATTGCGCGCGCGTTGTCGGTCGATCCTGAATTCATTGTTGCCGACGAGCCAATTTCTGCGCTGGATGTTTCGATTCAATCGCAGATCATGAATTTGCTCGATCGGCTCAGGCGAGAAAAAAAGCTGACCTACCTTTTTATCTCGCACGATCTGCGCGCGGTGCAGCACGTGTCGGATCGAGTCGCCGTAATGTACCTCGGTAAAATTGTGGAGCTGGCGCCGGCGAAATCGATCTACGCGCGGCCTTTGATGCCTTACACAAAGGCGCTGATTTCCGCCGTGCCCGTCCCGGATCCCAAAATCGAAGCGGCGCGCAAAAGAATCGTGCTCGAAGGCGACGTTCCGTCGCCGATTAATCCGCCCAGCGGCTGCCGCTTTCGCACGCGCTGTCCTTACGCGATCGAAGCCTGCGCCGATGTCGAGCCGCAACTCGTGCAAATCCTGCCGCAGCACTTCGCGGCCTGCATTCGTATCAGCCCTGAACATCCCGACATTGAACGCGTCGCCGCTGGAGCAGCGCCCGGCTTGAGCCAGCACCTGAGCGCCACAAGCACGTGAAAAAGCGCGGCAATTCGTCGTTTATCATCACTGATAGTTGAAGTTGGGCGAGGGGCGGACAGGCGATTCTGTTTTCCACCGTCTTTTGTAAGGGGCGACCGCAAACCTATTCTGGCCACGAAGGCCTCGCAATTGAGATTACGAATGACCCAGAAAAAGTTCGCGCGACTGGCGGCCATTGAACAGGAGACGCCTGAGCGTGCGCCCAAAGGGTGGCGCGATCTACAGCAATCGATTACGGAGTCGGCAGGAATCGCTTTACTGCTGGTCGAGGGCTATCAACCGCCGGCGCTGGCTGTCACCGGCAATAACTCGATTTGCGAGACGCTGCAGTCGTCTCCGGAACACGTGCGGCTTTGCGATCCGTACTGCGGCATCGCGCACAAGCGCGCGCGTGTCGAAGGTGCGGTCGTTCACTATCGCTGCCATGCAGGTTTGCAGTGCTTTGCACTGCCCATCGACATCAGCGGGCGCGAACTGGCAGTGATTGGCGGGCGCGCTTTTAGCAGTGGCACAGATTATCGAGATTTCGTGGAGCGTGTGCGCGCCGGAGATTTGCAGGAACTGGGTGCGAGCGAGTTGTTTCGAAATGTAATCTTCGCGGACGAAGGCGACCTCGATCACGCTGCTTTGAAGTTGAGCCGTGCGGCGGAATCATTTCAACAAGCACCCGGCACAGAACCCACTGTCGCGAGTGAAAAAGCAGAACCAGAATTAACCACTGCGGTTGACCCCGCGGCGGCAGATACTCAGACTGGGACCGAACCACTGCCAGACTTCAGCCGTCGCGCTCCCTACGCCGATTCCATTCGCCGATTTGCCGAACACATTGACGCCGCAGAGCCTTCGCAGATTTACGAATCCATCCTGGCGCTCTCTGCGGATCTTTTGAATGCTGAGCGCAGTTCGCTTTGGTTATTCGATGAGAATGCGAACGAGTTGACTTTGAAAGCCGCGCGCGGCATTCCCGTCGAACGCGACGAGATCGCGGCAATTCGTTCGGGCGAGGGAATCGCGGGTTCGGTAATCAGCGCCGGCCAGCCACTCGTCACGACGATAGACGCGCTCGGTAAGTCGTCATTGCCCGAACGGAAATACAAAACGCGTTCATTCCTCAGTTATCCCATCGCGATCGGAAATCGAAGAATCGGCCTGCTGAACATGGCCGACAAGCGCGGCGGCGCCGCCTACGACGCGGAGGATCTCGAAATCATCGATCTGCTCGCGCCGCAAATAGCGCTGGCGCTCGAGCGGGCAGCCTGGCAGCACCGCGCTAACCAGTTTCAGCTGATGTCGATCACCGACCCGCTGACGGGTCTGCACAACCGCCGTTACATGGAAGCGCGCTTGTCGGAAGAGCTGAACCGATCCAAGCGCTACGATTTTCCGATGAGTTTTATGATGATCGACATCGATGACTTTAAGCTCTACAACGATCGCAACGGTCACCAGGCCGGCGATCGCGCCCTGGAAATCACGGCGCAGTGCCTGCATTCGACGCTGCGCAAAGCCGACGTCGCGTCGCGTTATGGCGGTGAAGAGTTCACAATCCTTCTGCCGCAGACGACGCTGAAAGAGGCCGGCGCGATCGCCGACCGCTTGCGCCGCAGAATTATGGAAACCAGGTTTCCAAATGGCGAGTCACAGCCACTGGGCGCAGTTACGATCAGCATCGGCCTGTCGTCGCTGTCCCCGAGCATTGACTCTCTCGATGCGATTATCCGCGCCGCGGACCGCGCGCTCTATCATGCCAAGAGCCACGGGAAAAATCGCGCGTACGCTTATCAAGGTGCGACGAAATAGATTCACGAGCACTGACGCCTGAGACGATGAGCCACGAACGAATTTTAGCTCACATTGCCCGCGACGAGTTTGTCGGTCGCGATGCCGAGCTGCGTCAGCTCATCAGTTATGCCTCGCAAACGAATGAGCACAAGCTGCTTGTGTCATCGGCGCCGAATGCGGGCGGTTCTGAGTTTTTGCGTCAGGCCTACGACGAACTCTTCTTTCGCCGCACGGACGCCGTTCCATTCCATTTTTCATTCGGGAAGAATCGCGATACGCCGGCAGAAGTCGGGCTGAGTTTCTTTCGCAGTTTCTTGCATCAGTACGTCGCCTATCGCCGCGTCGATCCTTCGCTTTGCACAAAGCCGGTCAGCCTGCGGGACGTGGTCGAGCTGGCATTGCCGACGGACTACGAGGGTGTGTCCTCGTTGCTCGCAGCGTTTGATCACGAACGTGGATCCTCCGACGGCATCGGGCTCCTTCGATTTTGTCTGGGCGCCCCGCAAAGGTTGGCTGGCTCGTGCAAACGACGAATCCTGCCACTGATTGATTGTCTCGCGCTCGCGAGCGAACAGAGTGATAGTAAATTGACCGCGAGCGTCGCGACGGCGTTCGTTGGTCGTGGTGAAGCGGCCATCGTGGCGGGACTCCGTCGGCAGATACCAGGCTTGAGGCACGCCGCTGATGCGGACTTCGATGTGGCAGAGACGATTCACCTCGACTCCTTGAACCATGACGATGCGACCACTTTGCTGGACTCGCTCACGCGGCGCTTGCAAATCGAGAGCGATGAAGCGACGCGGGATTTAGCGGTTCAGCAATTGGGCGGCAGTCCATTCCTGCTCGCCGCGCTCGCACAATCAGCGAGACAAAAGGGCCTGCCGCTGACGAGCTTCGTGAATTGCCAGCTGCTCTACGTTGACGAACTTATGGGCGGGCGGCTGTATCGACACTTTTCGAATCTGCTCGGCGAAATTGCGCCTCAGTCTCAAACGCGCAGAACGCTTCTTCGCGTCCTGTACGAGAGTCGTTTAAGCGAAACGCGCAAAGCCTCCGTTTGGACATGGAAGAAACGATTGGGGGTGGAGGCCACAGAGTTCGAAAGAATCATTGACTCTCTTCACGTTCACGAGCTGGCAAATTCAAGTGGCGTGACCATTGGACTCAACACTGAAGCGGTGGTTTGGGTCGACTACTTAGCCGCGCAGTATCAAATGGAAGTGGCGGGCGAAGCACGAGCGCTGACTGTGGCTAATGCCCGCGTGAATAGTTTGAAGCGCGCGCCGAAGATGATGACCCGAAAATATCGTCGCGCCACGGCGATGGGTTTGAAAGGCGTCTTGGCGCGTTTCAATTGCCAGGAAGTGCCCGCCTCTCTGTTTGATTTCCAAAAATTCGCGGCCGCCCACTCGGGCGTGGATGCCGAAGCCGTAAACGCCGCCCTCAACGCTGAGACTGACGTCGTCGCTTTGCCGCAAGTAGTATCCGCGGTTGATTGTTCCGCCATGGCCACAAGCGAGCCGACTGAAGAGGGTAGATGCGCGGCTGGTTACGGCTTCGACGGCGGCGACTACAAGGATGAGAGCGAAATCGTTTGGATCGCCGCTGAGATTGACTCGAAATTGGAAGCCAATGCTGAGCTAACTTCCGAATGGTGCGAGCGGCTCGAGCAGATCGCTCGCGAAGCGAAGTTTGGGCGATTCAAGATTTGGCTGGTGAGCCCGGAAGGTTTCTCGACCGAAGCCGCCGAGGTGCTGAAGAAGCATGACGCGTATGGCTCAAGCCGCCGTCAAGTTGAGTTGTTGACAGCGCGTCTCAAACCTGAGACCGCAGAGCAACCGAAAGCAGCGGATGAATACGAGATGGTGATCCCGATGGGCACCGACACTGAACTTGTCGCGGCACATACAGTCGAACAGATTGCGCGGCGGGTAAACTTTCCGCCGGAAGCGATCAATCAAATCAAACTCGCGTTGGTTGAAGCCTGTATCAATGCGACCGAGCACAGTCTCAGTCCCGATCGGAAGATTTATCAGCGCTTTCGTGTGGAAGATGATAAATTAGTCGTCACAGTTGCGAGCCGCGGCGTTGTTCCGGCCGGTCTTGGTCAGAACGGCGACGCGAACGGAGACGGCAAGAGCCGGCGCGGATGGGGATTGAAACTCATCAAGACGCTGATGGATGAAGTCGAGTTCGAACGCGTTGACGACGGCACGCAATTGCGCATGACAAAGTATTTGAAGTGAGGGCACAGACTTCAGTCTGTGTTATTTCGCGAAGAGGACCACAGACCGAAAGTCTGTGCCATCAGTAAGAGGGGGGCTTACTGAAGATGGAAACAACGGGGGCGGCTCCGGTCGAGGCGCGTTGTGTCGGTGACACGGCAATCATCTACGCGAGCGATTACCTGAACAAGCTGACCGGCGAAAGGATCGAGCGCGAATGCAAGCGACAGCTCGACGCCGGCCGTCACGCGGTGGTGATTAATTTTCGGGATACCGAGCTGGTGAACAGCATCGGGGTCTCGATTCTCATGGGTGTGATAGATGCTGCCGAGCAAAGCCAGGCTCGGCTAATTTTTTGCGACGTGAACACTCAATCAGCGAGTTTGTTTGAAATGCTCGGCCTAACCAAACATGTGCGCATCGCCGCGGACGAGACCGAGGCATTGTCCTGGATCGAGCCCCAAGCGAAGGCTGTGTCAGAAGCCCGACCGTGAGGGAACGGCTGTTTTAAATCTCAGATCTCAAATTTGATCGACAACTTCTAGATGGAAACCAGTAACCAAAGACTCCTGCACACTTTCGCAGCGCTGGCCGACCTCGGCCAGGAGATTGCCAACACCGCGGACTTCGAAGAGATGCTGCGGTCGTCGTTTCATCTGCTGCTTGGCTCAGTCGCAATTCGTCGCGGGGTCGTCGCGCAATATGATCGGCAGGGCGACACCCTGCGCATTATCAGCGCGCGCGGCATGGATGCCCCGAATACCGACATGGCGATTCCGCGCGAGCACGCGCGCGAATTGGCAAGCCATGGCGCGTCGCTCACTCTGGCCACAGCCACCGCGGAAGCCACGCGGTTCATGGAAGAGCATCAGCAACTTTTCGCGGCAACCGAAATTGAGCTTCTGCTTCCGCTGGTTGTGCACGAGCGCCTTATCGGGATCGTTTTGCTCGGCGAGAAAGCCAGCGGCGAAAAATTCACGGAAGAGGATTTGGAGACGCTGTCAGCCCTCTCGCGCCACGTCGCAGTCGGCATCAACAGTCATCACCTGCTCGGCGAAGTGAAGCGCAAAGCGGAAGAGAATCAAAAACTCTATGACGGGCTGCGCGCCATCTACAAAGAAACTGTGCGCGCGTTTGCCGCGGCGATCGACATGAAGGACCGCTATACGCAGGGCCATTCCGTGCGCGTCGGAAAGTACAGCGAAGTAATTGCGCGCGAGATGGGCTGGAGCGACGAACAAGTCGAAGGCATCACCATCGCGGGCTACCTGCACGACATCGGCAAATTGATCGTTGACCTGAGCGTCATCAATTCGCCCGAACGCTTCAGCGCCAAGGACTCAGCCGAGATGAACAAGCACCCGGCGGCCGGCTACGAGATTCTGGCGCCCATCACGCATCCTTACGCGGACATCCCTCTGATGGCTCGCTATCATCACGAGCGGCTGGACGGGACAGGTTATCCCGATGGCTTGAAAGGTGATCAAATCCCGGCGGGCGCGAAGATCGTCACGCTCGCTGACGCGTTCGACGCGATGACTACCGATCGGCCTTATCGCAAGAAGCTTCCGCTCGAAGATGTTCTGACGGATTTTCGCGCGAACACGGGGACGCAATTCGACCCGGCGATCGTCTGCGCTTTCTGCCGCGCGTTTCTGAAAGAGATTGAAGGGAAGAAAGAGCGCCGCCTCATGAACCTCTTGAATCGAAACTACGACAACGTGGAAACAGTCACGCCTCTGCTGAACCAACTGCTCAACGAATTCGACGGCAGCGCAATGACAGCGTCAGCAAACAACTAGCTCCGCACCGCAGAATGATGTGGTCAGGCGCGCCATACCAAGAGTATTATTGTAATCAACATGATCGAAGAAAAGCTCCTGGGCCGCATTACTGCTAATCCCGAAATCTTCGGCGGGAAGCCCATCGTTCGTGGGATGCGCATTTCGGTAGAGCTGATTCTGAGCCTCCTTGCCCAGGGTGAGACGCCTGAGGAAATTCTCCACGATTACCCTGACCTTGAGCCCGACGACCTTCGCGCATGTCTTGCTTATGCACATGCCGCCATTGCGCACGACAAGCTTGATTCCATTCAGGTCTCAGCTTAAATGCGATTCTTCATCGATCGTTGTGCTGGAACCCGCATCGCCGCGTGGCTTCGAGCGCAAGGTCATGATGTGATCGAGTCGCATATTCTGGGGAGCGATCCCGGCGACCGCGCGCTCCTTGAGCATGCTGCGCGTGATTCGCGCGTACTAATTACAATCGACACGGATTTCGGTCAACTCGTGTTCCTGCACAAGCTTCGCCACGCAGGACTTATCCGGCTTCCAGATGTACCCTGGATGACAAGAATCGAAATTCTAAGAGACATCCTGGACCGCTTTGACAAGGAATTAGAGGCTGGCGCAATCGTCACTGTCAGGGGCGGCAGAATAAGAATATCAACATCGCCTGAATAGCACTCGAGCAAACCCGGCCTTTCGCAGCTGCATGAACGCCATCAACTGGATCCAATGGCCCGCAATGGTTGTTACGGTGCTGGCCGCGTGGATGGTCGCGTCGCAAAGAAAGTTCAAACGCAACTGGGGATTCTGGCTGTTCCTTCTGAGCAACGTGCTGTGGATTGTGTGGGGATGGGCTGATCACGCGTACGCACTGATACTGCTGCAAGTGGCTCTGGCCGCCATGAACATTCGCGGCGCCGTGAAGAATCAAGACTGAGAAACGTCTTTGCCGCAGCCACTGCGGAGTTATGATAGGGTTCGACACATAATAAAAGTTGGATTGGCTCCCCTGTCGCGACGGTGGGTATCGCACAAAGGGCGATTCGATGCACATTCTTGAACATCTCTTTTTGGCCGGCGAGTTTCCGGAGCGGGCCCACCTGCTGTCCGGCCTAACGCTTGAGCAAGTCAGGCTTTGCCCGGACGGCGCTTCGCACTCGATCTACGACGAGCTGTGGCATGCGGCGGGGTACCAGCGATACATCCTCGAGGGTGGCGATGCGGTCGGCGACCTGTTCCCGACCGCAGCGCCGGAACACGAGCATCAATGGCACGACCTGGTGCAGGCATTTCTGGACGGTGCGCGAACTGCGGCAGCGATGGGGCAAACGCCGGAGCGGTTGGCGGTCGAGGTCGAGCCGGGTGTGACAATGGCCGACGAGCTCAATAGTGTGGCGGTGCATAACGCGTATCACCTTGGCAAGATCGTTGCGTTGCGGCAGCGAATCGGCGCGTGGCCGCCCACGGCAACGTCCGGCGGATCGTAGTCGCAGACGCGAAGCGACGCCGCACAACAAAACGCTGGACGCGAGCAGCAGGAATGAAAATTCGAAATTCGAAATTCGAAGTTCGAAATCTGGGCGTGCGCCGCCGCGTTAACTCAGACGCTCGCCCGCCCGGCGACTCTGTGACGCACGTCTGATGAAATTCAAAACGAGACTGTTTGCGATTCTGTGGATTGCAGGCATGGCAGGTGTGCTCTCGTTCCTGCTAGTAGACCTGTCCGCATTATTGGCGAACCTGCCCGAAGCCGCGAAAGCCGGCATGCCTTTTCCTCCGTTTGTCCTAAAGCTTCTCAGCACCATTCAAACTACAGTTCTCCTTTCAATCGCCGTCCTTGTTGGCGTGACGCTGGCTCATCAGCTGGGCTTGTCGTCACCGGCAGCCGAAGCACTCGCGGGCGGAGGAAACGTGGTGGCGGCCTTGAAGCGGCAAATTGTGCCGGGCTTAATTGGCGGTTTAGCGGGCGGCATCGCCATTCCTTTGGCGTGGTTGTTGTGGAAACCATTCCTGCCGCCGACGTTTGTGACGCGAGCCGAGCAGCTAAACCGATCTCTCCCGTTCCCGACTCGGCTGCTATACGGCGGCATCACTGAAGAACTATTGCTCAGATGGGGAGTGATGACCCTTTTGGCCTGGTTAGCGTGGCGACTGTTTCAAAAGGGGAAGGGCAAACCGCGCGCCGTCTGGATTGCGAGTGCAATTATTATTTCATCCGTAGTTTTCGGTTTGGGCCATCTGCCGCTGGTCCGCGCACTGGGTGTTGACTTCACCGTAGCGATCGTCGGCTACATCGTCGTCGCGAATTCGCTGTTCGGTTTTATTGCCGGCTATCTTTACTGGAAGAGAGGCCTGGAAGCGGCAATCATCGCGCACATGCTGACTCACGTCATCATCATCACGGCAATGTATTTCGGAACCTGAGGCTCTGATACGCGGCGGGTCGGGGCCTGCGGATTGATTTCGCGCCCCCACGTCAACTCACACGTTCGCGCGCATCGCAATGTGTCAGAAGCCGGGCCAGTGATTAGCTATCGACACGTCACTTCGGTTGAATGCGCAGAGTGAAGCTACAGATGGCGATCTTCTCGTCGGGTTGGACGGTGGTGCGTTGTTCGCGAGGGATTTCGCGGCCGGAAATCAAAGTCGGGTTGCGGCCCTTCGGTGTGATCCAGAAACGGCCTTGATCGTCGAACATAAGCGTCGCGTGCACACGACTGATTTCCGGATCGCCTTTCAAAGGTAAGTCCACTGCGACCGACTTCGATCCGCGGCCAATCGTAATTTCCGGTTTGGTGATGGGAACAACTTGCTGGCGGACGCCTTCACGCCACAGCTCAATCGAATAAAGCTCAACCACGCGCGGACGAACGACCGTGACGTCGCCTTCCGATTCACCGCCGCCTTCGGTTACAGCGCCCAGTTCGTCAGGTTCATCAGCGGCCTCAGCCGGCGCGGGGCCCGCCGTCGTTGTTGCCAGAGCCGCCGGCCGCACGGTGACCATTGTGTGGCCCGCTTCGGTCTCGTCCCAGACAGCTTGCACGCGAAATTCGCCTTTGTTCAGCGTACCGTCCACGCGCAACTCAATTGCGAACGACTTCGTCTGCAGTTGATGCGAGCCGGCCAGCTCGCGCGCGCGCTCAGAAAGCACATGAAAGAGTCCCTGCTCGAGGCCGCGCCGCTTGTCGCCCTGCCAGTCACGGTCGTCGTCGTTGCTGAGATAGACGATGTATTCGCGCGGGATGTAAGTCAGGCCGCCGGGCGGCGTAAACATTTCGCGCTGCATCACGGCTTCGACTTCGCGGGCAATCTTGACGAGAAACTCTTCGGCGGCGCGACGCGGGTGCGCTTGCTCGTCGACGTCTTCCAGAACATCGTCAGTACTCTCGCCGTCGATCCAGCGACGGATGGATTCAATCAGACTCATGTTAGTCAGTTGTCAGTGGTCGTTTGTCAGTGGCAATTGTGCGACGAAGTGCTGACGAATGACAACCGACCGTCAGTCAAGTTTCAGGAACTGCCGGTTCACCCAGCCGCGATCCGCAGAAGCTGGATCGGTTTTGGGGCGGCCGTGCTCAAGCACCTGGACCTCGCACCAGTTCGCGTTGTTTCCGACGCTAACGATTTTTACGCGCGAGCCCGCTTCGGCTAAACCCACCCGATCGTTAGCCGAACTCGGGCCGGCGCGCAAGTTTAGATCAGTTGTAGTCGAGGCCTCACGTCCCACGATCGTGTTCTGTTGCGTCGTCTGTTGCTGCGCCCAGCGTCTGCGAATGTAGCTGCGCGTGGCGAGGAGCATTCCGGCAAACGCAATGATCAGCGCAAGAGAAACGAGAATTGCCCGCAACTGGCTCGATCGCTTTCGTCCTGCAACCGGAGCGACTGCATTTTGTTTAGCGCCGTGGACCGCTACCGTAACGCGACCAGCTTGCTGCTGCACCGGGGCAAAGGCGGGCGCCGCCGGCGCTGTCTTGTTCGCAATCGGAACGACAATGCGCGGGCGTGCGCCGTTGACGGGCGCCTCATGCTGCATCTCTTTGGAAGTTTCGAAACGAGGTTTGGGCGGAGCTTCCGTGCCGACGGCCGCGGCAATGTTCAGGTCAGCCGTAACCGACGAAGGCCGCGCGCGATCGAGTTGCTGCGTCGGCGGCAACATGGCTTCACTCAACTCGTCCCAGAACTCCTGGACCGTTTGATATCTTTCGTTGGGCCGGGTCTGCGTGGCTCGCTCAAACACGGCCAACAGTCCTTCCGACCAAGACTGCGTCGCAAGATGCGCGGGCAATTCGGTGATGGGCTCGTGCGCGAAGCGACGCGGTGACGCTGCGCAGATTAGCGTGTAGGCAGTTTTCGCCAGCGAATAGATGTCAGCGGCCGGCGTCAAACGTTCGCTCGACAAAGACGCCGTGCCAAGTTGGCCGGTCTGGAGCAGGGGATTGTGTTCGGGCGCGGCGTAGATGTTTGTGCCGACACGGGTGATCGCGCCTTCGGCGGCTTCCAACTTTGCGACGCCGAAGTCCGCGATCTTCACGATTTGCTGATCGGCGGTCAGCAAGAGATTCTGCGGCTTGATGTCGCGATGAATCACGCCGCAACTGTGTGCGTGCGCGAGGCCTGAGCAGACTTGCTGCAAATAGAATAAGGCTCTTTCCAGTCCGAGCGGTTCGCGTCGAGCGAGCGCGGCCAGGTCGCCGCCTCCTAAATACTCGAGCACGATGTAATGAAAAGCCGTGCCGTTCAGATCGAGCGCGGTGCCGTGACCAAGGCGGCTGATGATATTCGGGTGACGCACGCGATCGAGCGCGATCGCTTCGTTCTGAAAATTCTGGATGAGAGTGTGTTCGAGATCGGGGTCCTGATAACCCTGGAGCAATACGTTGAGGGCTTTAATGACAACTTCGCGGAAGCGTTCGTCCGTCGCGGCGCGATCGCGCGCCATATAAATCTCGGCATAACTGCCACGCCCCAGACATTCCTCGATATCGTAGCGGGCGTCGACTCGACACTGTAGAAGTTTCAGTTCCGACATGCATCGTCCGCGCTCACCTCGGCGGGGCCTGACCTTTCGTTCCGAGCACTTCGTCGAGGATGTCAGAGGCCTCGTGCTGCGCGTTGAGCGCATCCTGCGGCGACGCGGTTGCCGCCTGTTTCAGCGCCGCAGCCGCCTGCGCCAGTTTCACTTCAGTCGCCAGCGGCAGCGAAGACTTGGTCTGCGCGGGCAGATTGGCAATCGACAAGTCGAGCGCCTGACTTGCGTTCTTCTGATTGCCGGTCAGCATCAACGCGCGTCCGTAAAGGTACAGAAACTCGGGATCTTTTGAATCGAATGGTTTGGCTCCGGCCGTCACATTGTCGGCGAGCCATTTCTGCGGATCGGCATCGACCGCCGCGCGTTTTGTATCGAACGCGCCGCGCGTGTCCGGCGTCGGCGAAGCTTGCGGCACCGCCGGAATCGTGCCCGACAGAGCTTGTCGTATGTCGTGATAGCGCATGCCGCCATAGAACGCCGCCGCCACAATTGCCAGAAAGAAAATGAATGCAAAGAATCGACGCACGCCGCGACCTCCTTTGGCTGGAACTTCCTGTGCGGTAGACGCGCCCGCCGCAGGAATCGATTCAGGCGCAGGACCGGGAAAGGCTATGCGCGATGGCGGCGTCAGAATTACGCGCGACTCTCCGGGAACATTGGGGCGCGCATCAGATGCCGTCGCCGCCAACTCAGGGATGTGCGCGTCAACGGTTCGCTCAGCATCGGCAACCGTCGCATAGTCCGGCGTGCCGACTTGCACGATTACAGCCGTGAGATTGTCCTCCGCGCCGCGTTCGTAACAGCGCCGCTTCATCTCAGCGCCGATAGCGTCGAGCGCCAGGCCACTGCAGAGCAACTCGCGTAATTCGTTGTCGTTAATGTGCCGCGTGATGCCGTCGGTGCAGAGCAGAAAAGAAGTGCCGGCTTCAACGTCGATGGTTTTCATGTCAACTTCGACGGACGGCTCGGCGCCGAGAGCGCGGCTAATGACGTTTTTGCTGGGATGGTTCGCGGCCTGCTCAGGCGTCATGCGGCCGGCGCGAACTTCTTCTTCCACGATTGAATGGTCTGCTGTTTCACGCAGGAGTCTCCCGTCCGGCGTGACGCGATAAAGACGAGAATCGCCGACGTGGCCGAATGTCGCGCGCGATCCTTCGACGTGGAGCGCGACAATCGTAGTCGCCATCATCGAGAAACGCGGATGCTCGTTGGCCATCTGATGGATCGAAGCGTTCGCGCGCTGAATCGCCAGCTCCATCAAGTCTTCGACGTCGTCGCCGTCGCTGATGCGATGGCGAAACGCTTCGTCGAGCACGTCAACGGCAGTCTGGGAAGCGACCTCGCCGGCTTCCGCACCACCGACACCGTCGGCCACTGCAAAAATGCGGCGCTCGTGATCGCACAGGAACGAATCTTCGTTCAGCGGCCGCTTCTCGTTCAGACCGCGATCGCTGACGCACGCCGCTTTAATTTCGTTTGCTGGTGTCGGCGTGCTCACTCGACGGCCTCCAATTTGATCTGGCTTTCAGGTTCCTGCTTCACACGCGCCATCGCGCGCGCGTCAATCGCGTTTCGATGCGAAAAGGCCATCAACATTCCGAGCATTGCGAAACTCGTGATTAGACTAAAGCCGCCGTGGCTGACGAACGGCAAAGTGATTCCGGTCATCGGCAGCGCGCGCAGGATTCCGCCGATATTCACCAGCGCTTGAATTCCGACGAACGCCGTTAGCCCGGCCGCGCATAACTTCGTAAACATATCACGCGCTTCGATCGAAGTGCGAATACCTGCAATCACGAAAATGATGACCGCGATAATGACCAGCGCGCCGCCGAGTAAACCCAATTCTTCCGCAATCGCCGCGTAGACATAGTCCGAGTCGGCAATCGGAATAACCTCGGGAAATCCCAGCCCAAGGCCACGACCGGATGTCTTGCCGGACGCGATCCCAAAAATGGCCTGCGCCGGTTGGAAGGCGAGCTTGTCAAACCAAACGTCGTTGTTAACGCTCTTCTTCATTGCCTCGCTTTCTCCGGCAAGTTCCTTTAACTCCGGATTCTCAGCGAGCGCGTCTTCGTAATCTTTCTTCCACCAGGACGTTTCCGGCGACGGTGGGTTAAAGCCATCCAGCCACAAATGAAAGCGTTGTTGAATTCGCGCCGGCAGCGCGTACTGAATCGGCCGCGCGATCGTCGGTATCATCGGAAACTTTTCCTGCACGTCACGGGGCAACGCGCCGACCACGAGAACGGAAATCACGAGGACGACTGAGCCGACGAAGATGAGTAATTGCGGCCAGCGCCGCACCGCGATCAGATAAAGCGTCGCGTAAGCGCCGCTGAAGATCAGCATCTGTCCAAAATCTTTCAGCGCGAAGAAAGGAATGAAGGGAATCGCCGCCATCACGATCAGCGGAACGATGTCCCGCGCGCGCGGAATGCCCCAGTAAGTCCGCGCGAGGTCTTTGTAGCGCGCCGTCAGGATGCCTGCGAAGCCGAGGAGGAAAGGTACTTTCGCCGGCTCCCAGGGCGTGGTATTGCCCAGCGCTTTCCCTGCGCTCGAGGTGACGATGGCAATGCCGAGCGGGAGTAGCGTCACCAGGACGATGATGAAACTGTTTCGCTGAATCCAAGACAAAAAGCGCTCGCTCGCACAGAACGAAAATGCGACCGCAAACGCCAGCAGCGACAGAATTGGAATCCACGTGTAGCCGGAAGTGATCGCGTTCGCGATGGAGTAGTTCGATTCCTTTGTCGCGATCTCCTGGTTCGGTGGCGGGGTCGCGGGCAACTCCATCAGCGCGCGCTTGTTCGCGTCGTAATTTTCGTTGATGTAACGAATGCGCAGTGCCTGGGTCTTCTCTTGCCGCGCCTGCGCTTTGTTGCGCGCGTTGTATTCAGGATCGCTGTAAAGCCGATACTGGACCAGTAAGCCAATTGAGAAAAGCAGAATCGCCGTCGTGTAAAGCGCCCAGCTTCCCTTGAATCGCATCGACCGCGACAGCCACAGCGCGATGACCGCGATCGGCAGGAACATTAGAAGGTCGCGCGCGCCGCCAATCCAGGAGGTCTCGTAGCCGCGAATCACACCGGCGCGATGAATCGCGACGTAGCCGACAATCTCGATGCCGACCAGCAGCAACAGGATAAACAGATGTGATGAAAGACGATTTCTCATGACTAGCTATTGCGGCGTGGCTCGCGGGCGCGCCCTCTGCCGTTGCGTTTGTTGCGGTGTGGTCGTGCTCGTGTTGCTGCCAAAATAACCGAGCGACTTTGCCTTCAAGATTAGTTGCGCCGCGATGGGCGCCGCATTGGTGCCGCCGTAAAAACTGACTCCCGGACCGGGGCCTTCCAATAAAACGGCCATCGCGACGACCGGCTTATCCAACGGCGCGAAGCTCAGATACCACGCATCGCTTCGCAACGCGTCGTAGAAGACGGTCTCCCAATGCTGCCCGATAATATTGCCTTTGAAGTCGCGCTCGGTGACCAGCTTTCGTTGCGGCTCGCCGGTTTTTGGATCGATGACGGGAACAGCTTTCTGCGCAGTTCCGGTCTTACCGCCACTGCGAATGCCGGCGGCGATGACGGGCGCCATCGCGCGCGTTCCAGTACCGCCTTCGGTAACCATGTTCATGATGCCGCGAATCGTGCCGGCCTGTTGCGGCGTCAACACCTGGCTAAACATTTCGTTCGGCCGATCGAGTTCGATCTTCGGTTTCATTAACTTGCCGTCCAGGTTCGCCGCCGCGGAAATAATCATAGCCATCTGAAACGGTGTCATCTGCGACGCGTAGCCCTGGCCGTACCCTTCGTACATCAATTCACAGCGCGTCGATTTCTTGCCGGCTTTCAACCACGATTCAGTCGGCGCGATCGCGTTTTTGATGGCGTTGGTGCTGGCATTCCAAATCTCAGGCTCGCGACGTCCCTGGCCTTCGCCGCTGACACTGTCGTACGCGCCGAGTCCCAACAGCTTGGCCGTGTCGCGAATCTTTTCGCCACCGAGTTGCGTCGCGAGATAAGAAAAATAAATGTTGCTTGAATGCTGATAGGCCTGGTCGATGCCGATGTTCCCGCACGCTTCGCACGAGCCATTGTCGTCGGTGATGGTCTTGCTGCAGCCGGGCGGCGAGAACATCCCGCTCGTGTTATAGCGAATGCTCTGCATACCGTTCCGAAACGCCGCGTACATCATCACGGTCTTGAACGTCGAACCCGGCACGTAGTACTCGTTCAACGCGCGGTTCAGCAGCCGCTTTTCTTTACGGTCTTTATCCATTCGCAACCAGGTGGCTTCATCCTGCACCTGCTTCAGGCTGTAAGAAGGATTACTGTAGAGAGCAAGCACCTCGCCGGTCTGTGGATTGAAAATCACGACAGCCCCGGGATTGCCTTTCAGCTGATCGATAACTGCCTGTTGCAAATCACGATCGATCGTGAGCGTGTAGTCTTTATTCAACTTCTGTTCGACCGTTTCGCCGCGAATGATTTGCCAGACTTCGGGCACCGCGCCGCTTTCCGTTCCAAACAGCGCGCGCTCAAGGCCGGCATCGCCCCGATCGGAACCGAACAAATGCGCAAAGGCTTGGTCCATCGGATACTCGCGCACAATCTCGCCGTTGGAATTCTTTTTGTAGTAAGCCAGCGGCCGTCCCTTGCGATCGTATATCCATCCCCGCAGAGTCGATTCAGACAGACGCCGGTTGCGCAGGTCTTTGTAGCTCATCTCGCGAAACTTAGGATTTCGTTCGGCGGCGTACTTCGCCCAATAGACGTGAAAGCCAAACATTGAAATTGCGATCACCACAAACATCCAACGCCAGACTCTTAAGCCGCGGTTTGTGGCGGTCGCGCCCAGGCGCTTGCGGATGTCCCCGGAGAGATTGGCGATGACGTGCGCCGCTCCGCCCGAACGCGTAAACCAACTGCGCACCAGCGAGATGACAAGCAGCAATGCAACGAACGCGATGCCAATGACAAAAATCAGGGTCAGCCAGGCCGGCAGCTTCTCAGGCGAAGTCGCGGGGGTTGGCGTCGCGGTTTGTAAGAAGAAAAATGCGAGCGGCATTTCAGGAAGTGGTCCTACGGAAGCGCACCTCGACGTCGCCAAATGCCACCAGGTCGCCTTCGGTCAGGGGCCGGGCTTCGCCGTACGGAATTCGCTGGCCGTTGATATGCGTTCCGTTCGTCGATCCGGTATCGGCAACCAGCAGCGTGCCGAGATTGTCCATCCTGAGGGAGGCATGGATCTTCGAAACGCTGGTGTGGTTGAGGTGCAAATCGTTATCAGTCGCGCGGCCTACGTTTATACGGCGTCCGCCGGGAATTAACTCCAGCAGCTGATCGCGCGACCATTCAGGGGCGGTGATTCTTACGTTGAAGGTAACTTTGCCTTCGTCATGGCGGGGGGCTTTCAAGGCATCGGTGCCGAGCTGTCGCTGGAGATCTTCCTGCTGCAATTCGGCTTCGAATTCGCCGTACGTCGGATCGACAGCAATGCCCTGGGTGAAAATATCGACATCGGTTTCGATCGTAACGGGCGCCAGAGTGCGATAGCGATTGTCGTTAATGTGATCGATGGCGGCGGCGAGGACTTCTTCCTCCAGCCGCTTCCTCACCTCCGGCGCAGTCTCCGAATGCTTGCCCCACTCGACTTTTAACTTGAGGTGATGCGGAGCAATGCGGCCGCGTTTCTTGTCATCGCGCATGCGCTCATCGATCAAGGCATTCATCCGCCGAATGAGATGATCAGTCGAGACGCCGCTCTCAGTGTCGGGTGTGCGGCCGAGTTTGCGATCGACCACATCGCCCACGCCCTCGAGGACGCGGCGCATGAGCCGCTCAGGCATGACCGTGTCGCGGCGGCGCTTTGGCGGTTGGTTCTGTTCTTCAGCCATTCGTTTCTTAATACGATAAAGCCGGTGAACTGTTCAGTAGGGGTTTGCCATCTCCAAAATACACTAAGTTTGCGCGCGCTGTCTTGCGGCCTCGAACAGAATTACGCCGGCGGCGACCGCGACGTTCAGGCTTTCGGTCGCTCCGTGCATGGGAATGCTGACAACTTCGTTAGCGGCCGACAGTTCGTCCGCAGTCAGACCGGTCGACTCACGCCCGACGATCAAGGCCGTCGGCTTCCGCCAGTCATTGTCTGTGTACGCGGTCGAGCCGGAGAGGTCGGCGCAAACTGTGCGAATCTTGTTTTTACCACACCATTCGAGCGCGTCGCTGAATTCCGCGCCAGTCCAAATTGGCAAACGAAACGCCGAGCCCATCGCCCCGCGCAAAGCTTTCGGCGAAAAAGGATCGCATGTATTTGCCGTGGCGATCATGCCGGTCGCGCCGGCCGCTTCCGCCGCGCGAATAATTGCGCCAACGTTCACCGGGTTACTGATTTCGTGAAGTATGACGATGAGCGGCGAATTGTTCTGCCTGGCGGCGAAACTTTGCTCGTCGTTTTCGGGACGAGCGGCGAGCACGACGATGCCTTGCGGCGTCTTTGTGAATGAGATCGATTCGAGGAGTTTCTCGCTGACTGAAGCGGATTGCGGAGCAGCTCGCTCCAGTTGCTCGATCAGCTGGGCCGCGCGTTCCTTGCGCGCAATTTGATCGGAGTAGATGACTGCTTCAATTCGCAAACCCGAAGCCAGCGCTTCCTCGCAGAGACGCAAACCTTCGACGAAGATTAAATCGTCGCTCTTGCCGTCGCGCACGGAACGCGCGCGGCGGAGCAGGGAATTGTCGCGACTGGTTATGTTCATGAATCCTATTTGATGTTTAGAGTCGGGCTACTGCCCGACCAGCGGGCTACCACCCGCCGCTAAACAGCTTAAAGTTTTATTTCCGCCCAAATCGGCCAATGATCCGAAACATTCAGAGGTTTCGCGACACCCCATCGTTTGAATTCGACCCCGCGTCCGAAAATCCAATCGGCGTGGAATCTAACAAAGCCCGCGCCTCGCCACGTCGGGATATCAGTCGGGAATGGCGTCGTGTAGCCACGAGATTCCATTAGCTTGCGAATCTCGACGGCCTTCCGGTTTGAAAGCGTGTTGAAATCGCCAAGGATGACAATCGGTCCGTCGTGCTTTTCAGCTTTCTCCAGCACCGCTTCCGTTTGTGCGTGCTGATTATCGAGCGGCCCGTGCGGATCGATGTGTACATTGAAGAGGCGCAGGTTCTGCTCGCGCCAACGAATCGTCGCCGCTACTGCGACGCGCGGTCGCCAGGGGCATTCGTGCCAGGGCAAATCAATTCGCTCAATCTCTTCAAGCGGCGTGCGACTCAACATAGCCACGCCCATGTCTCCCTGGTCGTCGTTTGCCACTTGCTCCTCGAAATCGAGCCACCATTCGCGCTGTTGTGGTTTGATTCCGCGTGGCAAACCCGCGCCCACATGCGCGTAACTAACGCCGATGGCTTCGGCGAGCAGACGAGCAATGTGTTGTTGGCCTGCGCGGCCCGTCGCCTTGTCCGCTTCCTGCAATGCTAGAATGTCGGGCGCGGGCAGCAGACTGTCTTCTGAAAATACACGCGCCGCCGCGGCGACATTTTGCTTGATGGCTTCTGCGCGCCGCCGCGGAAAGTTGTAACCGATCTTTCGCAGTACGCCGGATGAAATCAGATAACGTCCGACGGCATAACGAATGTTGAAAGACGCGAGCACCAGCGAGCTTTTGTCGTTGAGGTCACTACCGGCCGCTTGCTCATTGCCGATTTCAATTCCGCTGTTCGCTTCGGGCGGCTTGAATGCCATTGCCGCGCATCATGAGTCAGGTCTGCGCGCGTACGCAAGGGCCGGCACGTTATGGCAATAAGAACAATCATCGCGGTCGTTGACGATCTGTTTTTCGCGTCCAAGATTCGCGGAACGGCTGAGCAGGCTGGCGTGCCGGTTCAGTTTGTGAAGTCGATTGCGGATGTTGTTGAGAAGGCAAAAGCAACGCCGCCCGAACTGATAATCGCCGATCTAAACGCGCAATGCTGCGACGTAAGTGAATTGGCTCGCGCGCTGAAACGCGACGATGCGCTGAAAAGCATTCCGTTGCTCGGCTTCTTTTCTCATGTGCAGACGGAAGTGCAGCAAGCGGCGATCAGAGCAGGCTTTGACCAGGTCATACCGCGTTCAGCCTTCAGCAAGAATCTTCCTCAAATTCTGGCGGGAAGCGTTGCGAGCTAGGACACGGCTTGCGGGGTGACGACCTCGTGAATCGGGCGCACTTCCTGAACTAGCTGCTCGTACTGTTCGATCGTCAGCGCTTGCGCGCCATCCGACAGGGCCTTCTCCGGCTGGTCGTGAACTTCGACGATCAACCCGTCCGCGCCGACGGCCACGCCCGCGCACGCGAGCGGAATCACCATGTAGTTCTTGCCAGTTCCATGTGAAGGATCGACGACGACTGGCAGGTGAGAAATGCGCCGCACGGCCGGAACCGAAGCGAGATCGAGCGTGTTGCGCGTGTGTTGCGCGAACGTGCGCACTCCACGCTCGCAGAGAACGACGTTGTAGTTGCCTTCGGACATGATGTATTCAGCCGCAAGCAGCCACTCGTCGAGCGTCGCCGACAACCCTCGTTTCAACAAGACGGGCAAGTGTGAACGGCCGGCGCGACGCAACAACGAAAAGTTTTGCATGTTGCGCGCGCCGATCTGAATAACGTCGGCGTACTTTTCCACCAGATCGCAGCCGTGATCATCGAGCGCTTCGGTCACTATCTTCAGCCCAAAGACCTCGCGCACTTCCGCGAGAATCTTCAAACCTTCTTCGCCCAGGCCCTGGAACGCGTAGGGCGAAGTGCGTGGCTTGAACGCACCGCCGCGGAAAAAACGCGCGCCGCTGCGCCGCACGGCTTCAGCGACTGCAAACGCCTGCCCGTGACTTTCGATCGCACACGGCCCCGCGATGATTGCGAGCTCTTCGCCGCCAATCGTCGCATCGCCGACCCGAACGATGGTTTTCTCCGGACGTAAATCGAGGCTGATTAGCTTATAAGGCTTGCTGACGCGAATCGCTTCAGATACGCCGGGCAGATTCTCAAAGCGCGTTGGATCGATCGCGCCCGGGTTGCCGGTGATGCCAATTGCGGTGCGTGTGGCGCCCGGCATTGCATGCGCTTTGAACCCAAGTTCGGTGATGACGTCGACCACATGCGCGACCTGCGCATCGGTGGCGTCCGCTTTCATGACGATTAACATTGCAACCTATCGTAAATCCTGAACCGTAAATCGTGAAATGGACAAGCTCACATACGTTCGGGAACGCTAATGCCGAGCGCGGCCAGCGCGGCGGTCAACTGGCGCCGCGTGTAATCCGCTTTCCAGCACATTGGGATCCTAAGCTTAGAATTCCACGTGGACAAGTTGTCGCGGCCGCTTCTATAGTGTCACCTAAATACTAGTGACTCCAGCGTAACTGGACTGGCCACAGTTAGGCCGCAAATGTAATCACACTGGCTCACCT